>Ga0310691_10000025_pt1 | contig 286519 bp, 233 predicted proteins | sample 176DNAGHGlowgp2_FD_203887 | JGI IMG/M metagenome (GOLD analysis project Ga0310691, IMG submission 203887) | Sheep rumen microbial communities from Palmerston North, Manawatu-Wanganui, New Zealand - 1766 DNA GHGlow gp2 (v2) (version 2) | ecosystem: Host-associated > Mammals > Digestive system...
CTCCCTCCGTTTTCCTCTTAACTGCAAAGCCTGTGCTTTGCAGTTAGAAGGAGGCGCAGCGGAGAGAGTGAGCTTTCGTCACGCCTGACGGAAGCGAATGAACGGAGCTTGTGCCGACGCAGTGCGCGCAGCGGGGTGCATTTTCTTTTTCGTTTCGCAAACATGTCATAAAGACATGTTTGTGAAACGAGGCGTCAGCCCAAAAACATATCGTTCCCGCCGTAGCTGAGGAAGTCGTCGCCGCCGTAGTAGCCGCCGCCTCCGCCGTAGTCGTAGTTGATGTCGCCGTTGTCGCCGTAGCCGATGGTGCCGGTATTGGGGCGGCTGTCGGCGTACTCGTCATAGTGGACGGGGGGCGAGTCATAGAGGTCGAACACGCCCGTGTTGGGACCGAGCTGGGGGTACGGGAAGGCCACGTAATCCAGTCCCTCGTGCACGGGGGCCATGACCTTGCGCCAGAGCTGGGCCGCGGGGTTGCCGCCCATGTGGATGACCTCGGGGATATCGAAGCCGGTCCAGACCGCCGCCACGTAGTAGGGCGTGCAGCCGACGTACCAGCGGTCCTTGTAGTCGCCGGAGGTGCCGGTCTTGCCCGCGGTCGGCACGGTCCACAGCGCCGCCTCGGAGCCGGTGCCGTGCTCGGTGGCGTTTTGCAGCATGTAGGTCATGACGTGGGCGGTGTTGGGTTTGAAGGCCTGGATGGTGCTGGGGGAATTGTCGATGACGATGTTGCCCTCCTTGTCGGTGACCATGGCGTAGCTGCGCCCGTAGGTGAAGACGCCGTCGTTGACGAAGGCGCAGTAGGCCTGGCACATCTCCTTGACGGAGATGCCGTTGGTGAGCTGGCCGAGGGCCATGGGGGCGTAGTCGCAGTCGGCGGGGACGAGGCTCGTCACGCCGAGGCGCGTGGTCAGGTAGTCGTAGGAGGTCTGCGGCCCCATCGGGAGCTTATCCACGATCTGCGCCGCCGCGGTGTTGAGCGAATACTGCAGGGCCGAGAAGATGGACACCATGCCGTAGCTCTGGCGGTCGTCGTTCATCGGGAACCAGCTCGTTCCCTTCAGGGAGATGTTCTGGGAGTCCATGATGAGAGTGTCCGGGGTGATGATGCCGAGATCCACCGCGGGGCCGTAGGAGGCGATGGGTTTGATGGAGGAGCCCGGTGAGCGGTAGGTACCGGTGGCGCGGTTGAGACCGAAGTTGATGGTCTTCTCCCCTACGCCGCCGGAGATACCGAGGATGCGCCCGTCATAGGGGTTCATGACCACGATGGCGCTCTGGAACTGCTGGGTGCCGCCCGCGTAGGGGATCTGGTTGAGATCGGTGTAGACGGCGTCGATGGCCGCCTGCACGGTGGTGTCGAGGCAGCAGTAGATCTGGTAGCCGCCGTTATACAGAAGCGTCCTCGCGGTGTCGCGGCCGATGCCCTTGAGCTTCATCAGGTCGTTCGTCACATCGTCGATGACCATTTCCGTATAGTAGTGCATGATCTCCTGGGTGTAGGTGGTGTTGGGGGTGCGGGTGAAGTGCAGCTCCTCGTGCACGGCCTGCTCGTACTGGCCGTAGTCGATGAAGCCCTGCTCGTACATCTCGCGCAGGATGGTCTCCTGGCGCTTCTTGTTGTTCTCCTCGTTGTAGAAGGGGTCATAGTAGGTGGGCAGGTTCGTGATGCCGACGATGGCGGCGCACTCGGCCATGGTCAGGTCCGACACATCCTTGCCGAAATAGGTCTGCGCCGCGGTCTGCACACCGTAGCAGCCCTCCCCGAAGTATACGGCGTTGAGGTACCACTCCATGATCTCCTGCTTGTCGTATTTTTTCTCAAGCTCCAAAGCGCCGAAGATTTCGGTCAGCTTTCGCTGGATGGTGACCTCGTCCTCACCGGTGAGGTTCTTGATGAGCTGCTGGGTGATGGTGGAGCCGCCGTAGCTGGTCTGCATGCGGGCGAACATCTCGATAAACGCGCCGAAGGTGCGATACCAGTCCACGCCCTTGTGGTCGTAAAAGCGCTTGTCCTCGATGGCGACGAGCGCCTTTTCCATGTACCAGGGGATGTCCTCATAATTGACCCAGACACGTTTTTCCCTGCCGGAGAGGTTGACAAGCTCGCGCCACTCCCCCGCCCCGTCGCGATACCAGACGGTGCTGGATTCGTTGAGCTTAAAGTCCTCCAGCGAAAGGTCCAGGTTCGGGGTCAGGCAGGTTTTGACATAGTAGGCGAACACGCAGGCGAACATCATCCCCGTCACCATGAGGATCAGCAGGATGGTGCCGATGGCCTTGAAGACGGTCACGATGCCGCCGGCGGTCAGGTCGATGGTCATGTCGATGGCCTTGCCGAAGACATGCAGCACCTTCCGACCGGCGGATGCGCCGCGTGAGGGTGTATTCTGTTGTTCAGAAGCCTGGAGCTCTTGTTTGCGTTTTCTGCTCATGGAAGTATTCGGGGCCTCCTGCCGCTAAAGAACTGCGCAAAAGAGGTTATGCGCAGTTTCCAAGATGTGCCGACGCACAGATCATTGCCCGGATGGGGGTTTTTTAAACAATCGCATTGTTCGTCCGATTGTATAACATATCTATTATAGCACACTATCACCGCAAGCGATAGAGGAATTGTAAATTTTTCTTCGTTTCAATGAAATGCCCTTATGGCATTTCATTGAAACGAGGGAGCACTCGCGCTTATCGCAGCGGGCTAAGGCCCGCTTTGGTCGGCGCGAGGCCTCGCGGAGCTCGGCTCAGGGAGTTTTTGCCGAGGCAAAGCCCCGTCAAAAACGGATTTGAATTTGTTTTTCGCTTACGAGGCGAAAAATTAGAGGTGTTTCCCCCCTCTGAACTTCCCCTCAAAACCGGAGCAAAACCATAGGGCCTTCACTTTTCACTTTCCACTTTCCGCTTTTTCAGTATATTTCCGCCCGCTTTGGAAAAACTGCCAGTATGAAGAAAAGGAGGGTGCGAATATGAAGATCAAGACCGCGCTGCTGCTGTGCCTGATGTCGGCGGCGGCTTTGTCGGTGTGCGGCGCGTGGCGGAGCCTGCACCGCATCACCGGCCCCATCCTGCCCGAGGAGGTGGCCGCGCGCTTTGTGGGAAGAGAGGCGGACGCCGAATACTTTCTGCGCGATCTGGACGGCTGCATTGCCGTCTTTCCCGACAGGCGCTCCAAGGAACCGCTCAAGGTGACAAAAATCGAGACCGCGCGCCTGCGTCAGACCGACCGCCTGCTGCTCAAAGACGGCATTCCCGCCGGGGACGACGGGGAGCTGCTGCATTTACTGGAAGATTTAGGCTCATAATCTTGCAGGAAGGGATTGATTTCTTCGCGCAGATGTTATACAATAGAGACACCGAAACAGGAGGGTGCAGCCATGAGCGAGGAATTTGGAAGCGATTTTATCACCATCGTCGATGACGACGGGACAGAGTTTGAGCTGGAAGTGCTCGACACCATGGACTACAAGGGCCAGACCTATGTGGCCTTCCTGCCCGCCAACATGGATGAGAACGACCCCGATTACGGCATCATCATTCTCCGCTCCGTGATCGACGAGAACGGCGACGAGATCTTTGAATCCATCGACGACGATGACGAGCTTCAGGACGTGTATGAGCATTTCTCCGTGCTTCTCTTCGACGATGAGGAGGAAGAGGAGAAAAAATAACGCGCGGGTGCATAAAACGATCCGGCGGCAATAGAATAAGAACAATCCCTGCTGTGTGCGTGTGGTCTTTTCAGACCGTACGGCCCATTAAACCCACATCTCTTATAAGGGATGCCGATTTGAATCTGCGGATTGCAGGCCTCCCGGGCTTTGCCCCGGAAGTTGGAAGCAGTGAAACAGAGCTTAGGCGACCCACCTGCCTTTATGTGCAGGTTATAATTGGGCCGGCACGGCATTGGCGGGGTCTTCCCCCGGGGCAACCCGGGGGAAGTTTTATTTTTGTCTGTAATACTATTCCTTGATAAGAAGCTTTATTGGATTCCCGAGAGAAATTTGCGCCAGACTAGGCGAAGCCCGCAGAGCATAATGGAGATATATGGTCAAGGGCTTCAACGAAGTCCTGGCGCAAATTTCGCCGGGAAGACTTAAAGATTTCTATCAAGGGATAGTATAAGACGTGCGCGGCGCGGGAAATGTTCCCCGGACGTGAAAACGGGGCTGTGAGAGAGTCCCCTTATCGGGAATGCGGTAATAATAAAACCGTAGGGACCGCGTGTTAAGCGCCAGCCCCTACGGATTTGTTTCACATAAATTTCGAGCAAAAGGAAAAGGTCGATGCAGCTTGGCCCCCTTGCCTAAAGGGGGCATAACGACGCGCGAGAAACGCGCGACGATCCAAGCTTGCTGTCACCAGTGTCGCAACACTGGTGACTGGGGGATACCGTTCTTGCGAATCGCTCAAAAAGACGGACGTTTTTGTATCCCTCCGTCAGCTCGCAAGCTCGCTGCCACCTCCCTTTAGGCAAGGGAGGCGCTATTTCCCGTCCGCTTGCACAACAATTACTTTTCAATGAAGCAAGGTACAACACTGGCGGCTGGGTTTTTTCACATCCGCTTTTTCATTTCCGCGCCGCGATGCTCTCCAGGAACGCTCTCGCCTCCTGCGCGCCGCCGCAGGCGCGGAAGCTGTCGGAGATCCTGACCGCGCTCTCCCTGTACCGCGGCTCGAACAGGACCGCTCTGAGCGCCTGCATCACGTCCGCCTCGGAGATCGACTTGAGCATCACGCCAGCGCCCAGCTCCTGCGTGCGTCTGGCCACCGCGCCCTGCTCCGGGGTCTGGGGGAAAAGCACCAGCGGCACCCGGAAATACAGGCCCTCGGACGCGGAGTTCATGCCGCAGTGGGTGATGAATGCGTCCGCGATGGAGAGCACCGCCATCTGGTCCACCGATTCATAGACCCGGATGTTCTCCGGCAGCGCGTCAAAATGCTCGGTATTCGTCCCCATCGAAATGATGACCTGCCAGTCCGTCTGCTCCAGGGCGCGAATGCAGTTGCGGTAGAATTCCCGGTTCTGGTTCACCGTGCCCATGGAGATGTACACGGTCTTCTCCGCCGTCTTCTCCACTGGCGCCGTGATCGGGCGGATCGAGGGGCCGATGAAGCGATAACGCTCGGAGAAGGTCTCGGAGCGCGGCTGGAAATATTTCGAGGTGTAGACAATGGTATCGGTGTCGTTGTCGTTCTGTACGATCTCCAGCAGGCCCTTGACCGGGTAGCCCTTTTCCCGCAGGCGTTTGATTTGTTTATTGATGCGCGGCATGGCGAAAAGCATGCGCGCAATGTCCAGGGGGCTTTCCTGCATGTACTGCGCCGAATAGCGGTTGAAGGCGAAGGTCGTGGTGGAGGACACGTAAGGGATGCCGTGCTTCATGGCAACGAGCTTTCCCCAGAAGGCCACAGAGTCAGACACGATGAGGTCCGGCTTGAGCTCGCCGATCTTCTCCGTCGTCATTTCGTCAAGCGCAAGCGTGGAGGACACCAGGAGCTCCGTTGCGAAGACCTTGTCCTTCCCCACCCGGTCGGCGTTATCCTTGTCCTCCATCTCGAAGTCATAGCTGTCGCAGGGGATGAACACCGCGCCTGCCCGCTCGATCTTCTCCCGGAACATCTCAAAGGAGAAATAATAAACCTGATGCCCGGCCTCTGTCAGCTCCTTCACGACGCCCAGCGTGGGATTGGTATGTCCGTGGGCCGGGATGCAGAACCACGCGATCTTCATTCGCCCTCGCCCTCCTTTTCCTCAAATGCCGCGCCGAACAGCTCGGCAAACGCGCCCTTGGGCGGGATGGCGATGCCGCGCTGCTCATCCCCGAGAAGCAGCAAGGTATCTCCCGGCTTGATATGAAAAACCTCCCGCGCCTGCTTGGGGATCACGATCTGTCCCTTCTCCCCCACCGTCGCCGTCCAGGCGTATCGTCCCTGCGGTGCCTTCATGTGTCTCGCCTCCTTGGTATGTTTTGTTATACAAATCATACTATGAAGAGGCAGGATTGTCAATAGTCTGCTGGAAGCTGTACACGGTAAAAGGGCGTGTTGCAAAATACCAGTTTTTTGGCAAAAATACAGCCTTATGAGCGTATGGGAGGGGCGCCTGTGCCCTCTATGGGTATGCCCCTCCCGTGCACGGCAAACCTAAATTGCGAAAAAATGTACGGCGATTTCGTAAAATGCTACGATTTCGCCGTACATTGCTTTATAATAGTTGCGTTGTACTGCCGAGAGGGGCAAGCCCCTCCCCTACGGTACTCATGAATAATTGTGCTAAAAGTAAATTTTGCAACGCGCCCAGCTGTATTCCTGTTTATCCCGCGCTCACTCCGCCCGCACGGGCTTCTGGGTCCTGCCCTGGCGGCGGGGAGCGGAGAGAGGCACGGACTCGATGATGAGCGAGGAGGTGTCGAGGCCGTACCAGTGGATCTGCGAGCCGATCATCTCGCGGATGCGGTACTTGGCTGTCAGGATAAATTCCTCAAAGCGGGTAAGCTCCGTACCCGAGGCAACCGAGCGGCGGATGAAGCCGAACTTGAAGGTGCCGACGTCCGACGGGCCGTAGATGGAGAAGCGCTTTTCCTGCCTCGGCAGCTCCCCCGAGGCCAGCAGATCGCTCACGATCGGGCGCAGGTAGGCGTTGAGGAACTGGTCGTTCTTGAAGCCCAGCTCCAGGCGCACGCGGAAGATGTAGTCGGTGCCGAAGGTCTCGAGCTTGTAGCGCACCACGTCCGGCTCGTCCATGAGGTGGATGCTGAAAAACCAGTAGGCCGCCGCGCGCTTGGGGTCACGGTCGAGGATGGAGTAGAGGATGTCGCGGTCGAGGGTCTCGGGGTCGTCGCTCTTGTCGATGTAGACGAGGTTATCGGCGCAGGGCGGGGTCTTCTCATCGTTGCGCAGGGAGGCGATGTTGCTGAGATAGTCGCGCACCTTCAGGCGCACGGAGTACTTCTGCTCAAGCTCGGTGCCCTTGTGCCAGATGACCATGATGCCGAACAGCAGCATCGCCATGATGACCGCCACATAGCCGCCGTGGGCGAATTTGGCAAGGCTCGAGAAGAAGAACACGCTCTCGATGGCGCCGAAGACCACCAGCACGAAGACGGCAAGCACGGGCTTTTTGCGCACCTTCATGAGGTACACCGCCAGAAGCAGCGTGGTCATGAGCATCGTGACCGTGATGGCGAGGCCGTAGGCCGACTCCATGCGCGTGCCGGAGCGGAAGTACAGCACCACCAGCGAGCAGCCGATCCAGAGGGCGGTGTTGACGGTGCCGATATAGAGCTGGCCCTTGGTGTCGGAGGGGTAGCGGATGAGCATATGGGGCATGAGGTCGAGGCGGATGGCCTCGGACACGAGGGTATAGGAGCCGGTGATGAGGGCCTGGGAGGCGATGATGGCGGCCAATGCGCCGAGCAGCACCGCCACGGGGCGCAGGCTCTGGGGCAGCATGAGGAAGAAGGGGTTCATGTCCTCGATGAGGGCCAGCACATTGTCGCCGCGGTTGGAGAGGACCCAGGCGCCCTGGCCCAGGTAGTTGAGGATCAGGCAGATCTTGACGAAGGGCCAGCTGCGGTAGATGTGCTCCCGGCCCACATGGCCCATGTCGGAGTACAGGGCCTCCGCGCCGGTGGCGGCGAGGAAGACGCTGCCGAGGATCATGAAGCCGCGCTTGTTGGCGGGGCTGAAGAGGATGCGCACGGCATGGACGGGGTTGAAGGCCGAGAGCACCACGGGATTTTCAAAGATGTGCAGCAGGCCCGTCACGCCGAGGAAGGAAAACCAGATCAGCATGACCGGTCCGAAGGCCTTGCCGATCTTGCTGGTGCCGGCGTGCTGGATGCTGAAAAGGCCGGAGATGATGAGCAGGGTGATGAGGATGACCTGCCCCTGTCCCGCACCGAGGAGCCTGTCCACCATGGGGATGCTGCGTAGGCCCTCCACAGCGGTGGTGACGGTGACGGCCGGAGTCAAAACGCCGTCGGCCAGCAGCGCGGAGCCGCCCAGCATGGCCGGGAAGATGAGCCACTTGCCGCACTTTCTCACCAGCGAGTAGAGGGAGAAGATGCCGCCCTCGCCGTTGTTGTCGGCCTTCATGGCGATGAGCACGTACTTGACGGTGGTAAGGAGCGTGATCGACCAGATCACCAGCGACAGTCCGCCCACGATAAACTCGGTGCTGACGCCGGGCAGGCCGCCGTTGTCGGCAACGATCGACTTCATCACGTACATGGGCGAGGTGCCGATGTCGCCGTAGACGATGCCGATGGTCACAAGGAACATGCCGAAGGAAAGGGGTACTCTCTCTTTTTTCTTGTCCATGTCTGAGCCTCCGAAAAAAAGACGCCGGTACAGCAATACCGGCGTAAAAAGCGATGCAGGCAGCGCAAGGGGCACGGACCCCCTGCGGCGGTTTTTCTTCTTACGCCTGCGAGATAAGCTGACGGGTCAGGGCAAGAAGATACCCCGCCGCATATATGCGGCTTCACCCCATAAATTGGTTCTCCCGCTGCCCGATACGGGCATTCGGCCATATTATAAATACTTTATCTCATTTTTCTTAAAAAATCCAGCAATAAACTGAACAAATCTTGGTTTACATAGTTTTACACATTTCACAATCTTAACAGGATAATGCAAAAGATATGCACAATGAAAGTTTACCAAAAGTAATTCAAATCGTTTTTGACGGGGCTTTGCCTCGGCAAAAACACCATAGGTGAGCAAAGCGAACCCTCGCGCCGTCGTCAAACGAAACTCACTGCATTCCGCTTTCCCGGTTGCGAAGAGCCGGAAAAGCTTCATTTCGTTCCTTCCGTTTTCCTCTCAAAATCAAAGCCTATACTTTGATTTTGGCAAGGAAGAAGAAGGGAGCAGAGCGTAGTTTTCGTCACGCTTGACGGAAACGGAGCGCCGCGAGCTTCTTCTGACGTGAGCGCGAGTACCTCAATTGCGAATATCATTCGCAATTGACGCAGAGCGCATAAAACGCTACCGCGCTGGCGGCGGCGACGTTCAGGGAGTCCACGCCGTGGCTCATGGGGATGCGCACGGTGTAGTCGCACCCGGCGATGGTCTCCGGGGCGAGGCCGTCCCCCTCGGTGCCGAGCACCACTGCGAGCTTTTCGATCTTCGGAAGCCGGGGATCGGAAACGCTGAGCGAATCGTCGCGCAATGCCATGGCCGCGGTCTGAAAGCCAAGCTCATGCAAAAGCTTTTGCCAGTCCCCCTCCGGCAGATAGCTCCAGGGCACCTGGAAGACGGTGCCCATGCTCACGCGCACGGCGCGGCGGTAGAGGGGATCGCTGCCGGCGCTGGTGAGCAGCACGGCGTCCACTCCGAGGGCCGCGGCGGAGCGGAAGATCGCGCCGAGGTTTGTGGGGTTCATCACGTTTTCCAGCACCGCCACGCGCCGCGATTTGCGGCACAGCTCCTCCGCCGTCGCAAGCGCGGGCCGCCGCATGGCGCAGAGCATCCCGCGCGTGAGGTGAAAGCCGGTCAGCTGAATGAGTACCGGCAGCTCGGCGGCGTAAACGGGCACGTCCCCGCAGCGCTCCAGGAGCTCTTTTCCCCTGCCCTCGATGAGCTTTCGCTCCGTCAGCACCGACACCGGCACGCAGCCCGCGTCCAGCGCCCGCTCGATGACGAGGGGGCTTTCGGCGATGAAGACGGCGTTATTCGGGTCTGCGCGGTTGAGCAATTGGTTTTCGGTCAGGCGGGCGTATATATCCAGCGCCGGATCGCTGAAATCGGTGATGTCGATGATATTTGGCATGACGGGCTCCTGTTCATATAGGTGTTCAGCATTGCTTTGCCGCTGATTTGAGATTGACAAAACTATTCGGCTGATCTATAATGATGATGAAGAGCAAACCACGCACACGGTTAGCTCCTCGAGTTAGGTTTTATAGTAGTGGCTAATGCCACAAACAACCGTCACTTGTCGGGAGTGGCGGTTGCTTTTTTTGCGTGTTTAGCCTTTGCCTTCTTGGAAGTTTCCCTGACGATGATCGTCACAGTCCACTTCCTTATGTGGAAGGTCAGGCGCATACACATCACCTCCCCTCTTCGGAGAGATGGAACCAACCGCCTGCGTGTTTGTTGTTTACTCTTCACCATCCCTTACGGGCGAGTCCTATATTACAGGAAAACCGTGCATTCGTCAATATCTGACATTTCTTTCCGCCCCGGCTTGTGAAAAGCGCCGGTTGCTGGTATACTGGATCCATACCTGACGAAACGGAGGCAGTAACCACATGAAAGTTCTGATGTTAAACGGCAGCCCCAAGGCAAAGGGGAACACGGCGACAGCGCTTGAGGAGATCGGCAGACAGCTTGAGAAGGAAGGCATCGACTATGAGATCTTCCACATCGGCGGCGCGCCGGTGCGCGACTGCATCGGCTGCGGGCGGTGTACGGACGAAGGCTGTGTCTTCGGCGCGGACGACGGTGTGAACGCCTTTATCGCCAAGGCGAAGGAGGCCGACGGCTTCATCTTCGGCACGCCCGTCTACTACGCCCACCCCAGCGGGCGCATCCTCTCCTTCCTCGACCGGGTGTTCTACAGCTCGTCCGAGATCTTCGCCCACAAGCCGGGCGCGGCGGTGGCCATCGCGCGGCGCGGCGGCACCACGGCCAGCTTCGACGTGCTGAACAAATACTTCGGCATTTCCCACATGCCCGTTCCCGGCTCCAACTACTGGAACATCGCCCACGGCCGCACCCCGGGCGATGTGCGGTTTGACGAGGAGGGCCTGCGCACGATGCGCAATCTCGCGCGCAACATGGCCTGGATGCTCAAGTGTTTCGAGGCGGGCAGGCAGGCGGGCATCAATCTTCCCGACACCGAGTCCGGCCCCATGACGCATTTTATCCGGTGAACAAAAAGGGCGCGTTGCAAGATAACAGTTTTTCGCAAAAACAAAGCCTTATGAGTGTAGGGGAGGGGTATGCCCCTCCCGGCAGTACAACGCGACCATTATAAAGCAATGTACGGCGAAATCGTAGCATTTTACGAAATCGCCGTACATTTTTTGCAGCTCAAGTTTGCCGCGCGCGGGAGGGGCATACCCATAGAGGGCACAGGCGCCCCTCCCCTACGGTATCCATGGACAATTATGCTAAAAGTATATTTAGCAACGCGCCCTTTTGCTTTATAATGTTATATGGGTATCGGCTTAACTCAGCAAGAACCAGTTCCCGGTCTGTCATTGCGAACCAGTGACCGATGTCACTGGTGTGGCAATCCGTACTCCCAGCGGCCAGGTTTGATTTCTGAGTTGTTAAGGGCCTCCGGCGGGCGGATTGCCACGCCAGTGTGCGCACTGGCTCGCAATGACGGGATTAGCTGATTAAAGCCGATACCCATATAATGTTATTTCGCCGCGTCGTCGTTGAACTCGCAGACGTAGCCGATGATGCCCTCGAACATGTAGGGGTAGTCGGCATAGGGGTCGTCGCGGTTGTCGTTGTAGGCCCAGGTGCCGTTGTTCTTCCAGAGCATGATGTAGTCCTCGGCCACCTGGTCGTTGCGGTCGATGTAGGTCGGCTCGCCTCTGGCCCAGAGGACATAGCCGTCGGTGAGGTCTGAGCCGTTTTCCCACTTCTCGACGCCGCCGACGCGGTGCGCGCCGATCCAGACATAGGTCAGGCCCTGCTCGTCGCACAGTCTCGTGATCTCGTTGAACTCCGCCTCATCGTTGATGACGGCAAGATGCCCGCCGAGTCTCGTGCAGGCCGCGGCGGCCCTGGTCCAGCTCACGTTGTCCTTGATGACCTGATAGCTGTGCTCGGGCGGGATCTCCTCGATCTCGGGAAGGATGCCGATGTCCATGGTGACGCTGGGGCCGGGGGTGGAGGTGTTGAAGTCCTCAAAGTGGATCTGCTCCGGCGTCAGGGTGGGCGGCACGGCGGCGTACGGGTCCGCGCTCGTCTCGGTTGGGGTGGTCTGGAGCATGGGATCGGGGACGGTCCTGGCCTTTTCAAAATCCCGGAGCATGGCGTTCATGATGATCGCCACCATCACGAGCACCGCACACAGCACGAGGATCACCGCAAGCGGTCTTCTTCTGCGCTTTTTCACCTCTTCTGCAATCTTCCTTTCTCTGTCTGTCTTGAGCTTGTACTGCACCGCCGGTGTGGCGTGGGCCGCGTTCTGCGACACCGTCACCGGGCGCAGCACGCCGTCCTCCTCCAGCTTCGGGGCGGCGGGGGATGCGGTGGTCTTCATTTTTTTGTTCAGCATATCCGCCTGCCCGTCCGAGATCACGTCCTTCTGCTGAGACTTGGACGCGGATTTGGGCGCAGGCTTCTGGACGGGCTTGTAGACCTTCACACCGTCCTCCGGCTCGCCGGAGGGCAGGACCTCGGCCTTCTCGATGGCCGCGTCCTCGTTTTTCTCGATGATGCCCACCATCATGCGCTCGACGTCGTTGAGGTCGCTGTCATTCTTTTTAAAGATAGCCTCGGCGCTCGGCACGCCGCCGGTGTAGAGGTTTTTCAGGCAGCTGTCCACCACGACGCGCAGCTCTTCGAGGGTCTGGTAGCGCTCGGCGGGTTTGAAGCGGATGGACTTTTCGATGATCGCGCCAAGCCGCCGTCCCGCGCTGCGGGGAGCTGCCGGATTGCCGCCGCCCATGCGCTTGAGCTGGGCGTCCCGTTCCCCGGCAAAGGGGAGCTTTCCGTCGTTAACGGCGTAGTACATGAGCAGGCCCACGGCGTACACGTCGGTCGCGGCGGACAGCTGTCCGTCCCAGTACTGCTCGGGCGCGATGAACTCCAGCTCCTGCCCCTGCCAGGGGCTTTTTCCGGCGGGGCCGACGGCGATGCGGCCGTCAGAGTCGATGCTGATATTGTCGGGATAGATGCCGCCCCTGCGTCCCCGGGAGCCGACTTCCGCCACCACAGTGCTGCACAGATCCGAGATGAACGCGCACAGCTCCTGCTTATCCATCTCCGTGAGCTTTTTTCCCAAAGCTCTCTCCGGTTCAAAGGAAGGGCCAGCCATACTTTATTCCTCCAAGTCTATTGCGAACAAGCTATTTGTGTATGTTATCGTAGCACAGCAAAAGAATTATGTCAACGGAAAAACCGCGCAATCCCTCATTTTTCCATGGAATCCGACAGCTTTTCGATTTCTTTTTCAAAGCGGATGAGGTCCTTGTTGGGCCTGCCTTCCATAGATCTGCAGACACGCAGCAGCCGCTCCGCCGCCTTGACGAGAGCCTGGAACAGACGCGCCGCCTTGCCGGAGGGCGCGCTCTCCCTGCGCTCGCCGATGGGTCTGGGCTCGGCGATCACGTCGAACTCTCCGCGCAGCAGGTCAAAGCGCGTGCCGCTGTAGGGGGCGAAGGCGTGATAGCCCAGCTCGTTGTTCAGGCAGTTTACAAAGCTGTCGGCGGCGTCCGGGTCGCCGTGGTTGACGAAGATGAGCTCGGGCTTTTGCTCAAAGCCCTTGAGCCAGGCAATGAGACCCATCTTGTCCGCGTGTCCGCTCACGCCGGGCAGCACGTCGATCTGGGCGTTTACGCTGATCGTTTCATTGAAAAGCTTGACCTCCTTAATGCCGTCCGCAAGGAGCCTGCCCAGCGTCCCCTCGGCCTGGTAGCCCACGAAGAGGATGCGGCACTCCGGGCGCCAGAGGTTGTGCTTCAAGTGATGGCGGATGCGGCCCGCGTCGCACATGCCGCTGGCGGAGAGGATGACCTTGGGGGTGCGGTTGAGGTTGATGGCCTGGGACTCGGCCTGGGACACCGCCACCTCCAGCCCCGGGAAGAAGATGGGGTTTACGCCAGAGCGGATGAGCTCCTGCATCCTGTCGTCCAGAAACTGGGTGTCGCACTGGAGGAAGATCGAGGTCGCCTCGACCGCCAGGGGGCTGTCCACATAAACGGGGAAGTTCCCGTGCCCGGTGACAAGCCCGCGCTCCTTGACCTCACGCAGGAAATACAGCATCTCCTGGGTGCGGCCCACGGCAAAGCACGGGATGACCACGTTGCCGCCCTTATCGAAGGTCTCCTGGATGCGTGTTGCCAGGGCCTGCACGAAGTCCACGCGCTCATGGCTGTGGAGCCGGTCGCCGTAGGTGGACTCGATGACCAGGTACTGCGCGTCCCTGACAAACTGGGGGTCTTTCAGGATGGGCTGGTCGCTGTTGCCCACGTCGCCGGAGAAGCAGAGCTTGCGCTCCTCGCCGTCTTCGTGCAGCCACACCTCGATGGCGGCAGAGCCCAGAAGGTGGCCCACGTCCGTCAGGCGGAAGGAGACGCAGTCGTTGACCTGGATGACGGTATTGTAGGCGCAGGGGATCATGTGGGTCATGATGCCCTCCACGTCGTCGAGATCGTAAAGCGGCGTCACCGCCTCGCCGCCCGCGCGCCGGGCCTTGCGGGTCTTCCACTCGGCCTCCTGCATCTGGATGTTGGCGCAGTCGCGCAGCATGATGCCGCACAGCTGCACGGTGGCGGCGCTGGTGTAGACATAGCCGCGAAAGCCCTGCTTCCACAAAAGCGGCAGAAGCCCCGCGTGGTCGATGTGCGCGTGGGTCAGCAGGACAAAATCCAGCTCCTCGGGAGAAACCGGCAGGGGCGCGTTTTCAAACAGGTTTTTCCCCTGCTCCATGCCGTAGTCAACGACGCCCCGCTTGTCGCCGACCTCGAGATAGGTGCAGCTGCCCGTGACCTCATGGGCAGCGCCGAGAAAGGTTATTTTCATTTCGTGTCCCTCCTTACAGCCATTCTACTTCGCCGGTCCTGATATCGTAAATCGCGCCGCGGATCTCGAGATTTGCCGACGGGATCTCCGGGTGGTCGTGAAAGGCGCGGCGGATGGTCTCCACGGCGTGCCGGACGTTCAGGCGGCAGGCAAGGTCCGCTTCCCGCTCTTCGCCCACGGCCAGCAGGATCTCGTCGGTGATGTACTGGATATAGCCCTCGCCCCCGCCGGAGAGGGCCGCCCCCACCGCGCCGCAGCCGGTGTGGCCCAGCACCAGGATCAGCGGGCAATGCAGGTGCGCGGCCGCATACTCGATGCTCCCGAGCTGGTGCCGATCGAGGACGTTTCCCGCCACGCGTATGGTGAAGAGCTCCCCGATGCCCGCGTTGAAGATGGCCTCCGGGATCACGCGCGAGTCCGAGCAGGCAATGACGATGGCCTTCGGGTGCTGGCCGTATTCGGCAGTCTCGAGCCGTTTGGCCGCGGACACGTCGCCCGCCGCCTCCCCGGCGAGATAGCGCCGGTTCCCCGCGCACAGATGTTCGATCAGGGTGTGGTCCATGGTATATGCTCCCTTCTTGTGAGATTTTACGGAAAGCGAAAAGTGAAAAGTGGAAAGTCAAGTGAAGGTATCGCTTCGCGATCATTTTAATCCGGGTGCCGGGTTTTCCACAGTTTCCACAATGCCTGCTAATTTAAGCTGCGTTAGGCTTTACTTATTTACGATAAGTTTTGTTACGTTGGGTTACGTTAGGTTCTGTCTCCGGAATGGATACAATCTGGATACAGGTATGATATCATCGGCGCAAAACGGCTGCGGCATCAAATGAAACTGACATAAACACAAGAAGCTTTTCACGCTCATTATACCACAGGCGCAGCGCGGCTGCGGTATAATTTGTCACGTTTTTCGGTTGCCGCGTGAGCGGCGAGAAAAACGACCTGAATGCAATATAATAAGCGCAGCTGCGCTTATTATACCATCCCCGAGCCAAAAGAAAAGGAATTTTCTAACTTTGCGGAATTTTAAATTTTTCTGTACAAAAACAGAGAATAATATGTTATACTGAAATTTACAGTAGACAGCGCGCACATCCGCGTGCGTTGGGGAGGGCTTTCGGGAATGAATTGTATGGGGAAACGTGCTTTTGCGGGGCTGTTGTGTCTGGCGCTTGTCTTTGCGCTGGCTGTGCCCGCTTTTGCCGAAGAGTTATCAACAAATCTTTCAACAGCGTCGGAGCCTGCCGCGGAACAGGCGCCGGCCGAACCGGCAGACAACGCTCCGGCGGCGGCACCGTTTTTTGAGGGCAGCATCCTCGACAGCGCCGCCATCGAAAAAATGGTGGACGATTACCTTGCGCGCAAGGGCATTGACAAGGACCGGGTGGGCATCGGCTTCTGCTACACCGCCACCGGGGACGAGTGGTTTTTAAATCCCGACACCTGGTTCTACCCCGGCAGCATGTACAAGGTGCCGCTGATGATGATCCTCTCCGAGCGCCTGCGCGACGGTCAGGTCAGCGAAGATACACAGATCGGCGGTCTGGACCTCGATACCGTGTACAACTATATCCTTGTCCATTCCAACAACGACTACGCCCACGCCGTGCGCCGCTTCCTCATCGACGGCCAGGGCGGGGACGAGATCTGGCGCAAGGAGGCCCAGCAGTACGCGCGCATCGACAAGTATGACGAGCGCTACATGCTCTACTGCTACTTCTCCCCCCGCTATATGACCCAGGTCATGGAGACCCTCTATCACGACCCCGACCGCTTCCCCAAGGTGCTGGACAATCTGCTCCAGGCCGAGCAGGGACATTACTTCCGCCTGCCCGACGAGATGCACGTGTACGACGTGGCCCAGAAGTACGGCAGCTACATCGACAACGAAAACTCCAACTGGAACCACACCACCGGCATCATCTATACCCCCAATCCCTTCATCATCACGGTCATGACCAAGAACGTGGGCGGCTCCGAGCAGGTGATTGCGGACCTCGGCGTTCTCTTCAAGGACTACGCCCTGGGCCTCGACGCAGAGCTGGAGGCCTTCCGCGCCGAGCAGGCCCGGGCCGAGCAAGAGCGCCTCGCCGCCGAGGAAGCCGAACGCCTCGCCGCCGAGCAGCCGCAGGCTGACACACAGGCCCCGGCCCAGCCGGGGGTGCAGCAGCAGAATACCTCCCGGCCGAACGGCCCCGAGACCCTTTTGCAGACCAAGACGCCCGACCGGGCCGAGCGCGGCAATCGCGCGCTCATCAAGGTGCTGCTCATTTTGCTGATCGCGGCGATCCTGGGCGGCATCGGCTCCGTCATCATCATCAAGGAAAACGAGCGCAGGCGCTACGAGTCCTACAAGCGCCGCTTTGCCGAGGAGATGCGCCGGGAGGCCCTGGAGCGCGAGCAGGCAAGACAGGCCGAACGCCCGGCGGCAAAACCCGCCCGGCAGGAGGCCCGCCCCCGCGCCGAGGCGCAGGCCCCGGCGCAGCGCCCGAGCCGTCCCGTTCAGACCCCGGCACAGCGCCCGAGCCGTCCCGCTCAGACCCAGGCACAGCGCCGCAGCGAGGCCCCCATCCGGCCCCAGCCTCGGCAGAGCGAGCCGGTGACGTTCGACGAAGATCAATGGCTTCACGACGAGGAAGACGAATGAAACGCTTTCTTTGCATCTTGCTTGTCCTGTGTATGCTGCTGCCCCTGGGCGGCTGCGGCAGGACGAAGTTCCGCTACGGCATCGACACGGTGCAGGTGCTGGTGCAGCAGGACTATTCCCTCGCCTTTCGCAACAACGACCCCCTCTACTTCTACGTCACGGCGGCACTGAGCGTGCTGGCCGCCGAGGGGCGGGTCGACCAGCTGGCAGCCAAGTGGCTGGGAAGCGCCGCCCTCAACTACTCCAAGCAGGCCGACGCCCTGGAAAAGCTCGTCCCGCCCGAGCCGCAGGACCTCATCATCGGCCTCGATGTCAACGCCTTCCCCTTCTCCTACCTCTCCAACGGCGAGTACTGGGGATTGGATGTGGAGCTTGCGATGGCCGTTTGCGAAAAGCTCGGCTGGACGCTTAAAATGCAGCCGATCGAGAAGGAGAACGTGTACGTGGAGCTCTCCTCCGGCAATATCGACGTGGCCTGGGGCGGCATCGCCCTGGACCCCCAGGAGGCCGCTTCCGGCAAGTACACCCAGTACGGCCCCTACATTCACAACGACATTGTCATCGCCACGCGAAACGGCTCGGCCGTGTGGAACAAGATGCGCCTCGGCGGGCGGAAGATGTGCATGCCCTCCACCCCGGAGGCCCGCGCTGCCCTGGACACCGACCCGCGCCTCATCAAGCGTCTGGGCCAGATCACGCGCCTTGCCGGCGGCACCACCGAGTGCTTCGAGTACCTCTACCAGGGCAAGTGCGATGTGGTGCTCACCGACAGCACCGCCGTGGATTACTTCAACTGCCACTGACTATAAACAGGCTGCGAAAAAGACACTGGGCATCGTAGGGGCTGACACCCTTGGCAGCCCGCGCGGTACAGACCCAAACAAGTCGAACAGCCCTTGGCGAAAACGTACAATGTTATGTATTCGCCGGGGGCAAACGCATGTTTCAGGCTTTCCTCTGCCGGGCCGCCGGGGGCGTCGGCCCCTACGGTACAGATTATTATCAATACAAGGAAAAACGCATGAACTACACCGAATATATCGTCAACCTTATCCTGCTCTTCTTTGTCTTCTCCATCGCCGGGTGGTGCATGGAGGTGACGCTCAAATACTTTGAGTTTGGCCGCTTCATAAACCGCGGCTTTCTCACCGGGCCGTGGCTGCCCATCTACGGCTTTGGGGCGGTGCTGTGTACCGTGGGGACCCACGCCCTTAAGCCGGTGGAGTCGGGCTACCTCACCACCTTCGCCATCTGCTTCATCCTCTGCGGGGTGCTCGAGTACATGACGAGCTACATCCTCGAAAAGCGCTTTCACGCCCGCTGGTGGGACTACAGCAAAAAGCCCATGAACCTGCACGGGCGCGTGTGGATCGGGAACCTCGTGCTCTTCGGCCTCGGCGGCGTGCTCATCGTGCATGTGTTCGATCCCCTGCTCTATAAGCTCTTTGCCCGTGTCCCCCTTAATGCGCGCGAGACGCTGGCGGCGGTTTTGACGGCTCTTATCACGGCGGACTTCATCATGTCCCACTTCATCCTCAAGCTCGTGAAAACCGGAGTCGAGAAGAGCAAAGCCGACAACACCGAGCAGATCAGCCGCGAGGTGCGCCTGCTCCTGTCCGACCGCTCCGTCTTCCACCGCCGCTTCGCCGATGCCTACCCGGAGGTCATCTACCGCACCGAGCGCGTGGCGCAGCGCATGGAGGCCATCCGCCTCGAGACCGAGCGCCTGCGCCGTGAGGCCGAGCAGCGCGCCGCCGGGGTGGGACAGCGCCTGGAGGCGGGCAGGGATCAGCTTGCCGCCCGCCTCGAGCCCACCGCCATGCTCAAATCCGGCGTGATCGAAAAGCAGGAGGAGCTGATCGGCCTGCTCTACGACGAGAGCGCCGCAACCGAAGAGATGAAGGAGCTCAAGCGCGAGATCGATAAGGACATGACCCGGCTCCGTGACCGGCGTCCGCTGCGAAAATAAAAGGAAGAAAGGATTCATCATGAGCGCATTGGAAGATACCAACAGGCGCCTGACCCGCTCCGGCGCACAGGCTCTGACCCTCGGCATCCTGACGCTTCTCTTCGGCGTCACCACGGGAGTACTGAACATCGTAAACGGCGGGAAGCTCCTCGCCCAGCGCAGGAAGCTGAGGTAAAGATTTCATACAGAAACGCGCACGGGCAAAAATGGGATTTACCTTCCGTGCGCGCTTTGGTATAATCAGTATTATTCTTGTTTTCCCGGGAGTATTCCATGACGCAAAAGAAACTCTTGTTTGAAAAACTGCAGGAGTCCATCAACTCCATCCTGCCCATCACCGCCATTGTGGCGGCGGTTTGCTTTCTGTTTGTCCCCATCCCCTCGGGCCTGATGCTGGCCTTTCTGCTGGGGGCGGTACATATGATCCTCGGCATGGGCATGTTCTCCGTGGGGGCGGAGCTTTCCATGTCCCGCATCGGCGGGCACATCGGCAGCGCCATGACGGCCTCGCGCAGGCTCTGGGTGATTTTGCTCACAAGCTTTGCCCTCGGCACCGCCATCACCCTGGCCGAGCCCGATCTGCAGGTGCTGGCCACCAATGTGCAGGCCATCCCGAAGGCCACTCTGCTGCTCACCGTGGGCGTGGGCGTGGGGCTCTTTCTCGCTCTTGCGATGCTGCGCATGCTGCTGGCGATCTCGCTGCGGACCATGCTGCTCATTTTCTACGCGCTGGTGTTCGCGCTCGCCTTTCTGGTGGACCCGGACATACTGCCTCTGTCCTTTGACGCGGGCGGCGTCACCACAGGGCCCATGACCGTGCCGTTTATCATGGCGCTGGGCGTCGGCGTGTCCGCCATACGTACCGACGACAAGGCCAAGGAGGACAGCTTCGGTCTCGTCGCTCTCTGCTCCGTGGGGCCGATTATCGCGGTGATGCTGCTGAGCATCATCTTCCATGTGGACAATGGCAGCGCGGAGGCCTCCCCCGTCCCCGCCTACCCCACGACCGTCGACGTGGGCGGCGGCTACTTTGCCGCCTTCCCCGCCTACCTGGGCGAGGTGGCGCGGGCCCTGCTGCCGATCTTCGTGTTTTTCCTGCTCTTCCAGCTCGTGCGCCTGCGCCTGCACCGGGGACCGTTCATGCAGATCATGATCGGCATCGTATACACCTACGCGGGCCTCGTGCTGTTTCTGACCGGCGTCAATGTGGGCTTTTCCCCGCTGGGCGAGCGCCTCGGCGCGCTCATTGCCGAAAGCCGGGGACGCTGGCTCATGGTGCCGCTTTCCATGCTGATGGGCTGGTTCATCATCCGGGCCGAGCCCGCGGTGCATGTGCTGACGAAGCAGGTGGAGGACCTGACCGCCGGAGCCGTGAGCGAAAAGTCCATGGAGCTGAGCCTTTCCGTCGCGGTCGCATTCGGCAACGCGCTCGCGATCCTGCGCATGCTGACCGGCATCCCCATCCTGTACTTTCTGGTCCCGGGCTACGCTGTTGCCCTGGCCCTGAGCTTCCTTGTCCCGCCCACCTTCACGGGCATCGCCTTTGACTCCGGCGGCGTGGCCTCGGGCCCGCTCACGGCGACGTTCATGCTGCTGTTTGCCATGGGCGCCTCCAATGCTCTGGGCGGCAACGTGATGACCGACGCCTTCGGTCTGGTCGCGATGGTGGCGATGATGCCGCTCATCACCGTGCAGGGCATGGGCGCGGTGTACGTGCTCCGCTCCCGCGGCAAGAGTGCCGAACCCTTTGCGGGCGGGGACGAGATCATCGAATTGTGGGAGATCGCCTGACTATGGAACTGTATCAGCTTTTAGCGGTCGTTGACCGCGAAACCGAGCCGCGCCTGGAGGGCGTCTTCACCAGCGCCGGGACCGTCGTGGGCCTGAGCCAGCCCGCCAGCGGCACCGCGGGCAGCGAGATCCTCAAGCGCTTTGGCCTTGCCAGCACCGAAAAGCGCATCGTCATGACCGTCGCCACCGGGGCCCAGCAGCGCATGATCTTCCAGATGGCGCGAAAGCTTCTGTATCTGGACATCCCCGGCAACGGCATCCTCGCCGCCATCCCCATCAAGGCCGTGGCCGGGCGGCAGACGCTTTCCTATCTGACCGACAGCGAAATCACAGGAGGTACACCGTCGATGGATTTTGAATACGAGCTCATTGTGGTGGTCATCAACGCCGGCTATGCCGACGCCGTCATGGACGCGGCCCGAGAGGCCGGCGCGGGAGGCGGCACCGTTCTGCACGCCAAGGGCACCGGCAGCATGCGCGGGGAAAAGTTTTACAACATGCGCTTTGCCGACGAAAAGGACATGGTCTACATCGTCGCCCACAAGAGCGAGAAGGCCGCCGTCATGAAGGCGGTCAACCAAAAGGCGGGGCCGGACTCCGAGGCGCGCGGCATCTGCTTCTCGCTCCCGATCTCTTCTGTCATGGGCCTGAGAAGCCGCGTGATGGACGATGCGGAAAGTGAAAAGTGAAAAGTGGAAAGTGGAAAGTGAAGATATGAGAGCAAAAAGGGGCCGTTAAAAAGTCTGGTCTCCATTGTAGGGGCCGACGCCCTCGGCGGCCCGGCAGCAAAAGTTCAACAAGCGCACTTATTCCCGGCGATTTCGTATCATTTATACGTTTTCGCCGGGGATTTCCGCATTATTTCAGGCTGTTCCGTGCGGGCTCAAAACGACTGTCATCCTGAGCGTAAGCGAAGGATCTTTCCTTGAAAGTTTGCAAAAACCTTCAAAAGAAAGATCCTTCGTCACTTCGTTCCTCAGGATGACAAAACAATAAATGTTTTGCAATACATCCTCTTATTTTTACTTCTTGAACTTCTTCACGATCGGGGCGCCTGCGTTCCAGGCCATGCCGATCTTTTCGCCGACGGCGTAGTAGCCGTTTTGCATCTGGTCGAAGGTGAAGGCGTGCAGAGCGCCCGCGTCCACCTTGCCCTTTGCGTCCAGCACCTTTTCATCCGCGAGGACGTTCACGATCTCGCCCAGCACCCGCAGACCGTAGGGCTGCTGCTGCATTTCGACGACCTTGCACTCGAGCGTCAGGGGGTATTCCTCGATGACGGGGGCGTCCACGTTCTCGCTCTTGTACGCGTGCAGGCCGGTGTGCTTAAACTTCTCCGGGTCCTTGTTGGCCGAAACCAGCCCGAGGTAGTCCGACTCCACCAGCGTGTCCGTGCCGGGAACGGCAAGGGTGAAGGCCATGCGGTTTTTGAGATTTTGAACCGTCTTGTGGTCCTCCTCCAGGTTGAGGGCCACCATCTTCATGTCGCAGATGCCGCCCCAGGCCATCATCATCACGTCCACCGAGTCGTCCTCGTTGTAGGTGCCGATCATGTAGGTGGGCATGGGGAAGAGATAGGGCTGAACGCCAAGATTCTTTTTCATGATTGTATTTCCTTTCCGTGTATTGCATTTTTGCTGTGAGTATGATAGCATGAGCCAATCGAATCCACAAGTACCCACTTTCGTGAAAGGTACTGTACCGGAGGAAAGCTATGGATACGAAATGCATTCAGGACGCGGATTTCAGCACCACCGGCTACAGCTATACCCTGTCGCTGATTTCCGGTAAGTACAAGCCCGTCATCCTCTACTGCCTCATGGAGTATGAGCCGGTGCGCTTCAATGAGATGCAGCGCTACTTAAAGCACGTGACGGACAAGACCCTCAGCCGGAACCTCAAGGAGCTGGAGGCGGACGGGCTCATCTCCCGCACGGTCTACCCGCAGATCCCGCCCAAGGTGGAATACCGGCTGACAGAGCGCGGGCACTCGCTGATGGAAGTGCTGGACAAGCTCTGCGACTGGGGCATGGAAAACAGGCCGTAAGGAGACTGAACATGGAGTACACCTGTCACTACGATTCCCCGCTCGGCGGCATCACACTTTCAAGCGACGGCGAAGCGTTGACCGGGCTGTGGTTCGACGGACAGAAATATTTTGCCGACACCCTGGACGCAGACCATGCGGAAAAGCCGCTTCCGTTTTTTGACGAGGCGGTCAGGTGGCTGGACCTGTATTTTGCCGGAGTCGAGCCGGGTTTTACCCCGCAGCTTCATCCGCGCGGGTCGGCGTTTCGCCGTATGGTCTGGAATGTCCTGCTTGACATTCCGTATGGACATACCATGACTTACGGGGAGATCGCGCGAAGGCTCGGCTGCCGCAGTGCCCAGGCGGTCGGCGGCGCGGTGGGGCGCAATCCCGTCTCGCTCATCATCCCCTGTCACCGCGTCCTCGGGGCAAACGGCAGTCTCACGGGCTACGCGGGCGGCACAGACAAAAAACGCAGCCTGCTCGAATTGGAGCAGACTGCGAAATAACGACTGTATGGCGCTGTGAAAAATGTCCGAGTCCCACTGTAGGGGCCGACGCCCCCGGCGGCCCGGCAGAGAACAGCTAAAAATATGCAATTGTCTTCGGCGAATTCGTGACATCATACGTTTTCGCCGGAGGCTGTTTGCTTTATCCGGGTCTATATCGCACGGGCCGCCGAGGGGAAGGTGAATTGCCCCAAAGGGGCAAGAGAGGCCGGCCTGGGCCGCGTCGGCCCCTACGGTGTCAATTGACTTTTTTCACAGCCCCAGATTTCCTGCCGTGTTTATTTCCCGCAATCGGCGATGATGGCCTGCATGTCGTCCATGTGCAGCATCATATCGCGGAACAGCGCAAGCTGCGCCTTTGCGCGGACCAGATTGTGCTCGGGGTAGTCGATGCGGAAATACTTGTCGCCGATGAGATAGTCGCCGAGAAAGCGGGAGGCAAGCTCCAGGGTGATGACGGCGGCCCCGGTGGCGAGGGACTTGCGCTCGGCTTCGGAAAGGACGCCGCCCATCTGGGACAGATAGCCCTCCGCATAGGCCCGGAACAAATTGAGGTCGAGCTTCATTTTGCTCTCGTCCGGCTCGTCCTCCTCCGCGGTGCAGGCGGCAAAGCGGATGGTGTCGCCGAAGTCGTAGCAGGCAAGGCCGGGCATGCAGGTGTCAAGGTCGATGATGACCAGCGGGTCGAGGGTGTCGCGGTCAAAGAGGATGTTGTTGGTCTTGGTGTCGTTGTGGGTGACGCGGATAGGCAGCTCGCCCGCGTCGATCTGGCGGCAGAGCGTACCTGCAAAGTCGCGGTTTTCGCGTATAGTCTCGATCTCCCGCCGCGCGTCCTTCGCCCTGCCGAGGGGATCCTCCGCGACGTTGCGGAAGAAGGTTTCCATGCGGTAGACCGTGTCGTGGAAGTGCGGGATGGACTCCACAAGCTGACTTGCGTCAAAGTCCTGGAGCTGGCGGTTGAATTTGCCGAAGGCCTTGCCCGACATGCGCAAAACCTCGGTCTGTCCCTCGGCGGTCTCGAAGGAGACGGAGTTTTCGATGAAGTTATACAGCCGCCAGAACTCGGCGGTCTCGTTTTCGTCGTCGGAGTTGAGGGTGTCGGACAGGTAATAGCTGCCGTCGGGGTGCTCGCGCAGGATGAGGTAGTTGTTCCCCTCCGCCGTGTGGTGGAAGTGGAGCCTGCGGCGGCGCTCCAGGGTGCGCTCCTTCGACATGATGTGCCGCGTGATGAGGTCGATGTTGTGCATCATGCTGACGGGGTCACGGAAGACGTACCAGTTGACCTTCTGCACCAGGAACTGTCTGACTTCCTTCCCGTCGTAGAGGGCCACGTAATAGGCCGTGTTGATATGTCCGTTGGGGATCAGGCGATAGAGGATCAGCTCCCCCGGCAGACGGAACTGTTTGCAGATGTAGGCGAGCTTTTCTTTGATTCTTGCTTCGTCCTGCACAGTTTTCACCACCAAATTATAGATAAAATGATCTTGAAAAAAGGCGCTCAAACGCGATAACTATACCTGCATTTGAGCGCCTTGTCAAGTTTATACTTCCGGATGCGGGATGAAGGTCGGGGTCGGGGTCGCGTTGAGGTCCGCCATTTTGAGAAAGACGCTGCCCGTGACCTCGGTGACGCGGAAGGACTCGAAGTACATGATGTTGGTGCCGGAGTAGTTGCCGAAGGCCCAGGTGGTGGTGCGGTCCCCCTTGGGCCAGAAGTGCAGCGTTTCGCTCACACGCACGCGCTCACTGCTGTCCATATAGCCGGTGAAGGTCAGATCATTGAAGTTGATCTGGAAGTCCCCGCTCATCACCACGCCGTCCGCCTCAAAGCGGAGGGTCATGGTGTCCCTGTGCTCGCCGTCGTTGGCGGCGGTGAACTGGGGCTTTAGCTGGAGGCCGTAGGCGATGGTGGAGGAATTGATCTCGCTGGTATTCTCGTCGCGCACATCGGCGCGGTATTCCTTGTAATCGAAATAGGTATAGAGGTTGTCGAGGGTCAACTTGACCTCGAAGACCTCGTTGGGCGTCGGCGTCGGGACCGGGGGCGGGACCAGGGCCGACTCCCTTTTGCTTTTCTTTTTGCAGCCGGTCAGGCACAGCGCCATGCACAGCGCCAGCACCAGGGCAAGGACGCGCTTCATTCTATGTTCACCCCCGCTCACAGGTTCACCGGCAGGGCGCAGGCCCCGTCGGTACAGATATAGTAGGTGGGCCTGCCGTTTTTAAGCGTCATGGACGCGGTGAAGGGCGCGGCGGCGGAGAGCAGTTCTGCGTTTGCCGGGGTCTTGACCAGCACCGCCATCTCCGGCGACCACTTGCGAAGGATCGCCTTGAGCTCGTCCGGGTACTGCTCGTCCGGCAGGACGGCGACGGTCTCGCGTCCTGGGCCGTCGGCGAGCATCAGCGCCGTAAGGCCGTAGGTGTTCGAGGCGGGGTACTGCCCGGCAGTGGTCCTGAGGAAGCCGAGCTGGGCATCCAGCGCCTCGCGCCATTTCTCCTCCGCCGTGAGCCGGAAGAGCCGGTCGAACAGGACCGCCGCCGCGCTGTTGCCGCAGGGAAGGGCCCCGTCGCGGGTCTCCTTGGGGCGCAGGATGAGCTTTTCCCCGTCGGCGGGGGTGTCGAAGTACCCGCCCCTGGAGTCGGCAAAGCGCTCGAGCTCCCCGGCGAGGGCTTCGGCCTCCAGGAGGTGCTGCGGGTCAAAGTCCGCGGCGTAGAGCTCGAGAAGGCCAAGGGCGCAGAACACATGATCGCTGAGGCTTGCGTCAAAGCGCAGCTCCCCGTCGCAGAGCCGGGCCCTGAGCTTTCCGTCCGCGCGCATGTTATGCAGGATAAAGGCTGCGAGCTCCTGCGCCTCCAGGAGGTAGCGCCGGTCTGAGAAGGCGTTCGCCGCGCGGGAGAGGGCCATGAGCATCAGGCCGTTCCAGCCCGCGAGGATCTTGTTGTCGGTAAAGAGCGCCATGCGCCCGGCCCGGTACTCCCGCAGGCGTTCGCGGTACTCGTCGTAGCCCTCGGGTAAAAAGCTCCAGCGGTTATTGAGCAGGAGGTTTGGGATGCTCCTGCCCTGGAAGTTGCCCTCGGCGGTGATGTCGTAGCATTCGCAGAAATGCTTGCCCGCCTCCGCGCCGAGAACCTCGGAAACCTCCCCGGGCGTGAAGAGGTAGTAGGCCCCCTCCTGCCCGTCGCTGTCGGCGTCCTGGCCGCTGTAAAAGCCGCCGTCGGGGGCTTTGAGCTCCCGCAGGCAGTAATCGAGGGTGTTTTCCGCCGTCTCGCGCCAGAGGGCCATGTGCCCGTCCTGCCAGGCCTCGGTATAGCTCAGGGCCAGGAGGGCGTTATCGTAAAGGGTCTTTTCAAAGTGGGGCTTGAGCCACTCGCGGTCGGTGGAGTAGCGGCAGAAGCCGCCGCCGAAGTGGTCGTAGATGCCGCCCCGGTACATCTGCCGCAGAGTGTGCTCGGCGGCCTCGCGGGGCTTTCGGTCGTTTTTGGCGGCAGCATACTCCATCAGGAACAGGAGGTTATGCGGGGACGGGAATTTGGTCGACCAGCCGAAGCCGCCGTACTCCTTGTCGTAGGAGCTCATGAGCTGCTCCATGGCCTTCTGCGGCAGGTCTTCCGCCGCCTCGCCCGTCTCCGTCTCCTGCCGGAGATACGCGGTCATCTCCTTGGCGGTGTGCAGAAGCTCGTCCCGGTCGGCGCTCCACTTCTCCGCGATCGCCGTGAGCAGGAAGCGCAGGCCCATGCGCCCGCCGCGGTTTTCCTTCGGAAAGTAGGTGCCGATGAAAAAGGGCTCCTGGTCGGGCGTCAGGATCGCGGTCAGGGGCCAGCCGCCGCTGCCGTTTGCCGCGACGCAGGCCTGCATGTATACGCTGTCCACGTCGGGCCGCTCCTCGCGGTCGACCTTGACGGGGACGTAGGCGCGGTTCAGGATCTCGGCTACGCTCTTGTCCTCAAAGGACTCATGCGCCATGACATGGCACCAGTGGCAGGTGGAATAGCCGATGGACAGAAAGACGGGCTTGTCCTCCCGCTTTGCCTTCTCGAACGCCTCCGCGCCCCAGGGATACCAGTCCACCGGGTTTTCCGCGTGCTGACGCAGATAGGGGGATTTTTCGTATATCAGTCGATTGCTCATGGGTGTTCTCCCTCAAGTTTATTTTTGATTATTATACCCATTTACCCCGTTTCTTGCAAGTCACTGTTGGCGGGTTCAAAAGAGTGTGGTATAATGAATCAACGATACCCTTTAAGGATGAGTCAACATGGACCACAACGAATTTTGCTGCATTTTCGATACGACTCAGTATACCGGCACGCCGGACGCGGAGCGCTGCCCGCAGGCACTTGACGTACCGCGGCTCATCGAGCGCTTTGACGCCCTGTGCAACCAGGGCCGGGAGGAAGATGCCCGTGATCTGCTGGAACAGGCGCTGGAGACGGCGAAGCAGGGCGGCGACTGGCGCGCGGAGCTGAGCGTGACAAACGAACTGCTGGGCCAGTACCGCCGCACGCAGGAAAAGGACAAGGCCCTGGATGCCGTCAATCACGCGCTGGAGATCATCCGCGTCCATCACCTGGGCCGCACCGTCTCAGGCGCGACGATCCTCTTAAACGCCGCGACGACCCTCAAGGCCTTCGGGCACGCGAGAGAGTCCATCCCTATCTTTACCCATGTGGCAAGAGTTTACGCCGACAACCTCGACCCCAATGACTACCGCTTTGCGGGGCTTTACAACAATATGGCCCTGAGCTATGACGATGTGGACGATGTCCGGAGCGCCGAGCGCTTTTTCATGCTGGCGCTCAAAACCATCGAGCAAACCGTGCACCCGGAAAACGACAGCGCCGTGACCTGGTGCAATCTCGCGGAGATGTACGGAAAGCGCGATTTGGAGGACGAGCGCATCGGGGACTGCCTGGAGATGGCCTGGGACCTGCTCAACGCGCCCGGCCTGCCCCGGGACGGCTACCACGCCTTCACGATCTCCAAGTGCGCGCCGACTTTCGATTATTACGGCTACTTCCTCTACGCGAAGGAGCTCCGGGAAAGGGCGGAGAAGATCTATGCAGGGACTTGAAGAGGCGCGCAGGCTCTATGAGCGCTACGGCGTCGACATGATCGAGCGGCTCTTTCCGAAGTGGGCCGGGCGCATCGCCGTCGGCCTTGCGGGCCACGGCTCGGAGTGCTTCGGCTTTGACGACGAGCTCTCCCGCGACCACGACTTTCCCGAGGGCTTCTGCCTCTGGGTGGACGATGAGACGGACCGGGCGATCGGGGTGCAGCTTGCCCGCGCCTACCGGGCGCTCCCGTTTAAGAAAGCGGCCGAGCGCAGCGCACTGAGCGAAACAAGCCGGGGCGTGCGTCGCATCGGCGATTTCTACAGCCGCTATACCGGCACTCCCGGTGCGCCGGAGAGCGACCTGCAGTGGCTCTCCCTCCCCTCCCATGCGCTGGCGGAGGCCACCAACGGGGCCGTCTTCCGCGACGATCTGGGACTCTTTACCGAGATCCGCGAGACGCTCCTGCACGGCATGCCGGAGGATGTGAGGCTCAAAAAGCTGGCAGCGCGGGTCATCACCATGGCCCAGGCCGGGCAGTATAACTACCCCCGCTGCGTGCGGCACGGAGAATACGGGGCCGCGATGCTTGCCATGACGGAGTTTGTGAATGCCGCCTGTGAGGCCATCTATCTCTTGAACCGCCGCCACATGCCCTATTACAAGTGGCAGCTGCGGGGCATGGAGAATCTTAAAGTCCTCGCCGGGATGAAGGACGCGCTGGAGTTTCTGCTGACATCCGAAAACGACGAGCAGGGCCGCATCCTCAAGTCCGCCGTCATCGAGGACATCTGCGCCGCCGTGGTGAAGGAGCTCAAGGCGCAGCACCTGACACACGGGAGCTGGGACTATCTCGAGCCCCACGCCTTTGAGATCGCATCCCATATCGAAAGTCCGGAACTGCGGGCGATGCACATCATGGAGGGCTGACCCTCTCCGCCGCTTCGCGGCACCTCCCCCGGAGGGGGAGGCAAGAGCCGGGTGCAGACAGGATTCTTGGCTCCCCCTCTGGGGGAGCTGGCATCCGGCGTCTCCCGCAAGCCGGATGACTGAGAGGGTACACAGGATCATTTACGGAGGAACGCACTATGGAATTACGCTGGCTGGGGCATGCCTGCTTTACCGTTACGCATAACGGGTACACACTGGCAATCGACCCCTATAACGCGGACTATATCCCGGGCTACCCGAAGCTCAGGGGCGTGAAGGCGGACAAGCTGCTCATCAGCCATGACAGCTACGGGCACAACTACATCCCCGGCATCGTGCTCTCCGGCAGGCCCGAGAGCGACTGCCCCTTTACCATCACCCCCATGGAGGTCTGGCACGACACGGTTTGCGGCATCATGCGCGGCAGCTGCCTCATCCATCTCATCGAAGCGGACGGCTTACGCGTGGCCCACATGGGCGACATCGGCGCACCGCTGACGGGAGAGCAGCTGAGCAAGCTCTACGACCTCGACGCCATGATGATCACCGCCGGGTCCTGCACGGCGCTGCCCTCCCAGGAGGTCTTTCGCCTGGCCGAGGAACTTTTCCCCAAGGTGCTCATCCCCATGCACTACCGCGACGGCAAGCGCGGCCCGCGCAGGCTCGAGCATGTGGAGGAGCTGACCAAGCACTACGCCCCCGCCATGGTCCGGCACTACGACACCGACCGCATCACCATTACCGCCGACATGGAGCCGCAGATCGCGGTGCTCAAATTCCTGGGGCCGTCGGAGGAAGAACAGGGGATAATTTCCAAAAAGCCCTCGTTTTTCTCCCGCGCCGCGTCGAAGATGGATATTTTCCGTCGAAAATAAGCTGAATTTCTCGCTCCGGCACTTGCAATATTCCCGTATTACTGATAAAATGATTTAGTTTAATATAACATCGATCATATCGGAGTGTTTGCATGAAAGCATTTCAAAGAATATTTGCCGCGGTTTTCGCGCTGCTGCTCTGCCTGAGCCTCTGCACCGGCGCCCTGGCCGCCGGGGAGTCAGACCCCGACTGGGACACTGTCAGCGCCGCCGTGCTGGAAAAATACGGGCTCGGCGAGTACGAGATCTACGCGGGCTACCGCAACCTTGTCACCGGTGAGGAGCACTACATCCGGGGCGACGAATACGCCGTCGCGGCCAGCATGTTCAAGGTGCCCCTGTGCATGTACGCCACGGAGGAGCTTCACAACGGCAATATCGACTGGAGCGTCTATGAGCAGTATTTCAGCTTCGATTCCGTCATGGAGGATATCCTTATCGACTCCAGCAACGAGCGGGCCTATTTCCTCTGCGACACCTTCCTCGGCGGCTACAACGAGTTTCGCGTGAAGACCGCCCCTTACTACGGGGTCGAACCGGGGTCCGAGCCCATGGAGCAGACCATGGTCAACATGTACACGCCCCGTGAGTTCATCAACTGCCTGGATCTGCTGTATCGTGAGCCCGAGCGCTTCCCCAACATCATCGAGACCATGCAGAAGGCCATGACCGATCGCTTCTTCAAGCTGAACGAGCCGCGCTTTCGCATCGCGCACAAGCCCGGCTGGATCGCGGAGGATCTGATCCTGAACGACTGCGCCATCTGCTACACCACCCAACCCATCGCCATCGTGGTCTTCTCCCGCGGCAGCGCGACCTCGGAGGAGTTTCTGAGCGCCTGGTGCACCGCCATGTGCGAGTACACCGAAAAGCTGGCGAACAAGCCCTCCCCCACCCCGGAGCCGACACCCGCCCCCGTTCCGGCGACGCCCGTGCCCGTCGTGACGCCCGCGCCCGCCTCCGCCGCTTCCGCCGCGCCCGACCGGGTGGCGCTTCCCATGATCGTGCCCGCCGTGGCCATCGCCGCCTTCCTGCTGATAGGACTCATTGTGACCATTGTTTTGTGCGTCAAGTACCGCGCGCGCTTTATCGGGCTGTTCCTGGCCCTGGTCCTGAGCGCCGCCGCCATGGCCCTTTCTGCGGCCGGGGTCTATTACGGCACGGTGTACGCAAAGCCCAGCGGCGATCCCGCCCAGAGCGTCACGCGCTTCCTCGACGCCATCTGCACCGGCAATTACCCCGCCGCCTACACGGAGCTGCGCGACTACTCAGACCTCGGCCTTGCCGAGACGCCCTCCTCCCCCGCCGGGCAGCGCATCCAGCAGGCCCTGCATGAGAGCTATTCCTATTCCCTCGCGGGCGAGTGCCGCTCGGAAAAGCTGGAGGCCGTACAGCCGGTACGCTTTACGTACCTGGATCTGGCACGGCTCGAGCAGGCTGTGGCCGACGAGACACAGCGCCAGGCCGAGGTCATCGTGCAGAGCCGCTCCGTCAGCGAGGTGTACGACGAGAACCGGCGCTACCGGCCCGAGGTTGCCAACGAGGCGTATCTCGCGGCACTGAACGTGGTGCTGCAGAATGCCCCTTCCTACTACGCCGAAACGCAGTTCGATCTTTCCCTGGCCTATACCGGCGGCCGCTGGCAGATCCTCGCAAGCCCCGCGCTGCTGCGCGCCCTTGCCGGCGGGATCGGATATTGATGGAGACAGAGCATGAGTAAGGACAATTACGATTTCAACGATCTTGACGCCATCCTCGCCGAGTTTCGGGACGGGGGCACGGCGGAAGATACGTCCATACAGGCAGCGGAGCCGGTGAACCCGGCCCCGGAGGCGGAGCCCGCCGTGGAGGTCTATTCCTCCCACGCCGAGGACTCCCCCTTCTCAGCCCCCGGCAGCGACGACACTGTGCGTTACGAGCTGCCGCCCATCTACTCCCGTGAGGAGGAGAAGGAGCGCAAGGCGGCGCAGAAGTCCCGCTTCCGTAAAGCAAGCCCCGAAACGGAGCCCGCCGCCGAGACCGAAGATCCCGGCGAGAGCGCAGAGGAGGCGCCGAAGAAAAAGCGCCGCCTCGGCAGGAAGGCCAAAACGGAGCCCGGGGAAGAAAAGCCGAAGAAAGCGCCGAAGGAAGCGCGCATCTATGTAAAAAAGCGCATCCCCTGGATCCTGCGGGCGCTGATGACGCTGGTGTTCCTTGCGGCAGCGCTGGCCGCTCTGGTGTGGACGCTTGTGTACCTGCATCCGGCCTCCGGCACGCTCAATTCCTTCTCCGCCGCAGACGCGAAGCTGCGCCTCGCCGGGAAGCTGGACGAGTATGTCAACAACGCGGCCGCAGACGCGCTGGGCGATCTGACCTACATCAAGAAGGTCTACACCCTGCAGGAGAGCGCCACCGTAGCTCCCGCCCCCGATCCCGACGGCTTTGGCACCACCTATGATCCCGCCGACATCACGGAGCTTATAAACCGCGCCGCGATCCTCATTGACGGGCAGAAGATGATCTTTGACCCCACCGCGGACTTTGTGCCCGACGAGCCCATCCGCTACTACTATGACGACACGATCCTTGTCATCACCTGGCAGGAATACATCGAGCAGCGCTGCTGCACCTTTGCCGAGGTGAAGGTTGCCCACGGCTCGCAGCTCAGGCGCAAGCTTGCCGAGGACAGCTACAGCTCCAGCGTCCAGCTCTACGCCTCCGACATGGCAAACGCCTCCAACGCGGTGGTGGCCATGAACGGCGACTTCTACGCCTTCCGCGACCTGGGCATCACGGCCTACCAGCGCAAGCTCTACCGCAACAACCCCGCCCAGGTGGACTCCTGCTTCTTCACCGCCTCCGGCGACATGCTCTTCACCCGGGCCGGTGAGCTCATGGGCGAGGGCGAGGCCGAGGCCTTCATCGAGGCAAACGACGTGGTCTTTGCCGTGGCCTTCGGGCCGGTGCTGGTGGATAACGGGGAGCTGCAGTACTGCTCCGGCTACCCCATAGGCGAGGTCAACACCGAGTACTCCCGCTCCTGCATCTCCATGACGGACGAGCTGCACTACCTGCTCATGACCATCAACCACACCCCCGACGCCCGTCCCCGCGCCACCATCAACGAGCTTGCCCGCATCATCTACTCCAAGAATGTCTGGAAGGCCTACACCCTCGACGGCGGCCAGACGGCCGAGATCATCATGATGGGCGCGCCCATCAACCACGTCGACTTCGGCGTGGAGCGCGCCGTGAGCGACATTATCTACTTTGCAACCGCCATTCCCGAGGAGGTGCGTCGATGAATCCCATAGCTGTTTATTACGACACCACCGTCCTCTACTGGAGCGCGATCATCATCACCGTGGGACTGCTGGCCGCGCTCATGATGAGCCTTTCGCTGCAGGTGACCAACAAGGGCCGCATCGTGTCCATGATGCTGTTCTTCCCGCTGGCGCTGGCATTCTCGATCCCGCTTTGCAGGATGCTCCACTGGTACTGCCACCAGGAGCAGTATGACGGGTTTTTCAAGGCCATGACGGATTACTCCGCCGGCAGCTATGTCCTGCCCGCCGCCATCCCCGGCGTGTGGCTTGCCGCATGGATCGCCGCAAAGCTCGACGACGGCGACACCGCAAAGCTCCTGGACGCCGCTGCCCCCGGCATGGCGCTCGTCATCGCCTTTGTGCGTCTCAGCGCGCTGTTTTCCTCCGCCTGCCGCAGCAAAATTTCCGTGACCACCGGGGTACTGCAGCACCTGCCCATCGCCGCCGGGATCACCAATTCCGCAGGCGTGACCGAGTACCGCTTCGCCACCTTCTTTATACACTTCCTGCTGATGCTGCTGTTCTGCCTGCTGCTGCTGAAGTTCTTCATGAAGTACCGCAACTTTCCCATGAAGGCCGGACGCAGGGAGGGCAACACCGTCAACATGTTCCTGCTGCTCTACGCAGCCTCGGAAATGATCCTCGACTCCACCCGCTACGACTCGAGCTTCCTGCCGCAAAACGGCTTTGTGAGCATCGTGCAGATCGTCACCGCCGTGTGCATCCTGCTGCTGCTCATCCACTACAGCCGCCTGTCCATCCAGGCAAACGGGACACGCATCTGGCACTGGCTGCTGTGGGCCCTGTGGCTCGTGGCCCTCGGCTGCGGCGGCTTTACGGAGTATCTGGTGCAGCGCCACGGCGACTGGTATCTCCGCTGCTACGGCGCGATGGCCCTGTGCTGCATCATCCTCATCGCTGTTGTGTACCGCCTCTACGTAACCGCCAGCGGGCGCATCGAGGACGAAGGAGAGGAAGAAGACGAGGGTAAACCCGTGGAAAGCGCGGAATAAACATATACAAAAACAAGACCGTAGGGGTCGATCCGGTGGATCAGTCCCTGCGGTCTTTTTATTGTTTTTGGGGTATCTTAGTCAGCAAAGGCTGAACTTGGCTCCCCCTCTGGGGGAGCTGGCACCAGTGTCGCAACACTGGTGACTGAGAGGGCTGGCGGTCGGCCCGCGAACCCCTCTCCGTCGCTTTGCGACACCTCTCCCCCGAGACGCCGCTGCGCGGCTGGGGCGAGGCAAGTGTTTAACTGTTGTGGGGGTAAGCCCCGCTGTGTAAAACCGATACGCATATTGTTTATTTCACTGTCTGTACTTTACCGCGATCAGGATGCCGATGGCCAAGGCCGCGGCGCAGGCCGCCAGCATGACCCAGGTCTGGACGCTGACGGGCTGGGGGCCGGTCGGGACCGGTTCCTCGATCGCAAGCTCCGCCGCTTCCTCGGTGGCGTTCTGCATCGCGTCCGGCATTTCGTCGCGCCGCATGTGGCCGCCCATGCCCTGGGGCATGGCGGAGGGGTCCGGCGTCTCGCCGTTCATACCAGGGCGCATTTCGCCGTTCATATCCGGGGGCATGCTGCCCATGTCCGGCGGGGCTGGCCTGTCGGTAAAGTCCGGCATCTCGCCGTTACTCTCCGGCGGGGTGGGCATAGCGTTTTCGTTTTCCCCCGTGCCGCCGGACTGGCCGTTCGTATTGCCGGGCTGCGCGCCCCAGCCGCCCATCGCGGGGCGTTCGCTGTCCTCGGGGCGCTCGCTGCCGTCGGCGCTGTCGTACTGGCGCTGACCTCTGCCCCAGCCGCCCATGCCGCCCATGCCGCCGCTTGTACTGCCCACGATAGTGCTGACGGAATCCGGGGTGATCTCCTGCTCCTTGTCGCCCACCGTGATCGTATAGGTCTCGCCGACCTTCATTTCCGGGGAGCTGAGGGAGACGGAGGAGAAGGCGCAGGGCACCGTGTAGCTGAGGATCTCCCTGCCCGCCGCGTCCTTCACAGTCACAGTGCTGCCCGCCTCGGCGCTGTAGCCCAGGTTATACAGGACCGCGCACTGGGTGGAGCTGTCGCTGAAGCCCTCCGCCATGGCGGAGCTGCCGCAGGCCACGAGCTCGCCGCCGGTGACGATACAGCTGCCGCCGCTTTCACTGCCGTAGTCGATGGCGTCGTTGCTGCCGGAGGCGTTGAGGCTGACGCGGATGGTGCCGCCCGAGATGAGGATGTCGCCGTTGGAGTCCAGACCGTCGGCGTCCCGGGCATTTGCGTTGACCACGGTGATGCTGCCGCCGCTGATGTGGATCCAGGTGTCGCTGTTCGCCGTCTCGTCTGTGCCGGAAACGCGCTGCATGAACATGCCGGGACCGGGAGCGAAACTGAAGCCGCCGTTGGCGTTCAGGCCGTCGTCGGTGGGATAGAGCTCGATCTCGCCGCCGGAGATGTCGATGGTCAGAGCCTCGATGCCCTCATAGCACTCGCTGATGAGGATGCTGCCGCCGCTGATCGTCACGGCGCTGTCGGCATGGATGCCGTCGTCGCCCGCGCGGAGTTCGAGGCTGCCGCCCGTGACGGTGACGCTGCCGCCGCTGTGCAGGCCGTCCGCCTGGGAATCAAGGGTGAAGCTGCCGCCCTCGATGTACATGTCGGATGCGCACTTGAGGGCCGCGCCGCCGCTTTCGATGTCGACAATGCCGGAGGCGATGTACAGGTGTGACTCCGGGCTCTGGACATTGACTCCCTCGTCGCCCGCGTGCAGCGTGAGCGCTGCCTGCTCGAGGCAGAAGCCGTCGTTTACGTGGATGGCGTCCTGGGGCGCGTCCACCGTGATTTTGCCGCCGGTGATGACCAGCTCGTCGTTTACGTCGATGCCGTGTTTATAGGCCGCCGTGACCGTGAGACTGCCGCTGCCGTTAATGGTGAGGTCGTCGCGGCTGTAGATCGTGCCGCCGGTGTTGTCATTGAGGGCGGTCTCGGAATATTCCGCGCCGCTCGTCATGCTGTTTTCCGTGCCCGCAGCGAGGGTCAGGAAGACCTTGTCCGCCTGCTCGACACGCAGGCATGCGTCGTCGGAGCGGCTGATGTCCGCCCCGTCAAGCAATAGCCAGACCTTGGAGGTACTGTCGGCGCTGACGATGACGCTGCCGTCCGTGAGCGTACCGGAGAGGATATAGCGCCCGGCCTGGGCGATAACCACGCTGCCGTCGAGGACGTAGGCCCCGCCGCCGGCGACATTGGCCCGCTCGCCCGAGAGGGTGATGCGGGTGGCGCCGGCGCTGTCCCAGTCGCTGTCACGGTCATTCTTGGTAAAGTAGGCGGAATCGCTGCTGCTCTCCGCGTCCCCGTCCACCATGGGTGTGAGGCCGAGCTTCTGCCCGTTCATGAACAGGACGGTGACAAGCAGCGTGAAGACAAGGACGGCAACGCAGATGAGATCAATCTGCTTGTGCGTTGACATCGCGTCCCTCCTCAGCCCATGTAGTCGCCGTTGTAGCTGACAAGGACCGCGCTGCTGACGCCCTCGAGGGCGGCAAGCTCATTGACAAAGTCGGTGTTGCCGTCCTTGAGGCGCACCTCGGCGTTGAGCTCCACCGCGCCCTGACGGGCGGTCTTGCTCTTGACGGCGCAGCGCACGGTGCGCTGCTTGAGGAGCTTGAGCGCTCTGGTCTCGCTGTCGTGGCCGTCGCAGTCGATGACCACGATGAAGGGGTGTGTCATGTCCTTGCGGTTGGCAAAGATCAGAATGATGAGGCCGATGAAGACGCTGCCGAACACCGCAAGCGGGATGAGCCCCGCCGCCAGCACAATGCCCGCCGCGATGGCCCAGAAGAGAAAGGCGATATCAAGCGGCTCCTTGATGGCGGTGCGGAAACGCACGATGGACAGCGCGCCCACCATGCCGAGGGACAGCACGATGTTCGACGTGACGGCGAGGATCACAAGGGTCGTGATCATGGTCAGGGCCACCAGTGTCACGCCGAAGCTTGAGGAATACATGACGCCCGCGTAGGTCTTTTTATAGATGAAGAAGATGAACACGCCCACGCCGAAGGCCAGCACCAGCGCCAGGGCCATGTCCAGCACGCTCACCGCGTTCACGTTTGTCAGAAAGCTCGATTTGAAAATGTCGTTGAAGGTCATACTGTCTGCTCCTTATAAAATAAAACTACCGATTATTCTCAATCGTTTTTGAGGGAGCTTTGCTTCCTCAAAAACACCTTAAGCCGAGCATAACGACGCGCGGGAAGCGCGCGACGATCCCAGCTTGTCTGCGAGGCCTCGCGCCGACCAAGCACGGCGTGTTACAGCCCGCCGTGTGCGATAAGCGCGAGTCCCTCAATTGCGAACCTTGTTCGCAATTGAATTCTATCCGTAGATTCTGCACTGTGCGTATTTGGAAAAGGCTTCGACACGTCGGCCCGGGGTCTGGACGGCGTCGCGGATGATGTCGGGGAGAAAGGCGTCCCACTTTACCTCCAGGAGGATGGGCGCGTCCCCGGCGGGGACGGTGACGCAGGCGGGGTTTAAGAAATCCGTGGAGCTCAGGCCCGTGCGGATGTCGTAGTCAAAGGTGACGCGCACGTTGCCCGGGCGGTAGATGAAGGGCTCACGGGTGTAGTCGACGATGGTCTTCGGCCTCAGGCCCTGATAACGCATCTTGCAGTAAAGCTCCCGCACCAGGTCCCGGCCGCTGTCCATCATCCAGTCGAGGTCCCCGTCCACGATGCTCTGCGCCTCGTCCCTTGTGAGATTGGCGCTGTACTTCGTGCCGAGCCCCGCGCGCTTGGACTTCTTCTCCAGGTGGATGACGGAAGTGTCGCCGTTATAGTAGCGGATGCGGAACTTCTCCCGCAGGTTCACGCCGTCGATCTTCTCCCGCAGGGCCTTGTCGGCGGCGTTATCGAAATAGAGGCTCCGGATCAGATAGCATCCGTTCGCCGCGTGGGGATCGCTCTCGGCCACGGCGCGCAGGCGCTGGCGGATGGCAAGCAGATCCGCATAGCTGATCTCATGCTTCCACTCATGGCGGTAATGGATGTCCAGGCTGCATCCCTTCTTTCTGTTTTGGTTGTCTGAAAGCATAAGCTGTTAAGCTGAAAGAAAGCTTAAGCAAGCTGTGAAGAAAATGAAAACCCGTACTTTTTTTCAGGCTTTACTGCTCCGCGGCCATGGCGGCGCGGACCTCCTCCTCGCTCATGTTGAGGAAGAGGGCGATCTGGCGCACGTTGTGGTTCTCCCGGTCAAATTCCGTGATGAAGTTTCTCAGCTCGTCCACATAGTACTGCCAGCTTAAGTAGGTGGAGTCGCGCAGGGGCTCGTCACGCTCGATCTCCGGCTCGAGCATCGCGACATAGCGCTCGATGGCCTCGCTGACGTGGGCGTTGGAGAGCGTCGTCCGGTTGAGCTCCCCGAAGCGCCGCAGAAAGCGCGCCTTGAAGCCGTCGTTTTGAAACAGCGCCATCATGAGCGAGTACATCTGGAAGCCGGCGTTTGCCTCGCTGTTCATGATCACGCGGTAGTCCATCTCCGGATTCTGGAAGGCCCAGTCCAGATCGAGCAGCGCCCAGCGCCACAGTCCGTCTCCCTCGGTGGAGCGGAAGAACATGATGTTGTTGAGCGTGTCGGTATTGCCGGAGTAGCCTTCAAAGATGATCCAGTCAATGAAGCTGTCGATGTCGATGGTGCGGCAGATTTTCTCGTAATTGGCCGCGTCGCGCATGTCGTTTTGCGCGGTGAACTCCACAACGTCCTTATAGAAGTCGGAGGCAAGGGCGGTTTCGCCTTCCTCGATGATCACGCTTTCCGGGCTGACATGATAATGCTCGGCGTAGTACTGCTCGTTCAGGTCCTCTTTCAGGGCATACAGTCCCCAATAGGTGCCGTTTATATAGACCACGCAGAACTGGCTGCTCTGCGACAGCAGATGCGTGGAGCTCTCCAGCACCAGATCCTGTATGAGCTCGGTCCGGAAAAGCGTCTTGAGATTATCCTGCCCGGCCCGGACATGCAGGCGCGTGAACGTGGTCACGCCGTTGCCGAAGACATCCGCCTCCAGCGGCCCGTCTATCCGGTCGGGGAAGTAAAGGCCCAGGCTTTTTTTCGGCAGATCCAGGCTGGTATGTCCGCGCAGGCGCACAAGCCCATCCTTGTTGAAGCTGTGCTCCCCGTTGAAATAGGCGGCATTTGCCGTCTGCAGGCTTTTGGCCGAGGCGTAGTACAGATTTTTGAACATTCCCAGGTCGTCGACCGTGATGTTCAGCACCGGCAGGCTGTGGTGCTCCCGCAGCAGGTAGGTATATGTCCCCACCTCGCCGGGAAGCGAGTCCTCTCCCACGGCGACCGCCCGCACGACCGTGTTTTCGGTAAGCGTGACGGGCCCGGTATAGAGCGCGGAGCTCTCGTCGGGGCGCGTGCCGTCAAGCGTATAGTAAATGCGCGTCTCCTCCCCGGCGTCAAGCTCCTGCGCCGCGCTGAGCGAAACGGTCAGATACTGCGCGTCGGGGTACACGCCGGGCTCGGTATCGACCGCGGGCACAGGCGCGATAAAGCGCCTGCCGTCCCGGTTTTCCTCGCCGGGCGTGGGAGCGGAGAAATAGAACAGGCCGTTTCCGTCCGGCATCCGGCCATAGCTTCCCCCCGCGGGGATCTGCCGCAGCGTCATGCAGTCTGCCGGTCTGCCGTCGGCGCCGTACAGATACAGCTCATCTTCATTGCTGTTAAGTGCGATCGGCGCATAGAAGCGTTCCTCGGCGGAGCTGCGTTCTTCCCCGCAGCAGAAAACCAGGAACAGCTCGCCCGCCTGGAGCGTAACGTCCGGCAGGGCGCAGCGCAGTCCCGTCTTCTTGTCCGACAGGGCATAGTCCCCGAGCCAAAGCGCCGCGTCGGAAACATTTTTCAGCTCCACGATATCGTCCGTGCCGTATAAAAACGAGGGCAGGAAGCTCTCGTTTTTCACGAGCACCTCGTTGATTTTCAGCGGCGAGGCGTTCTCACGCGAAGCCTGAAAACTTTCAAAGCCCGCGGGGGTATTGGCAAAGCCCGGCGTCGGCCAGGCGCAGGCGCGGTACTCTCCCCCGCCGCCGCGGATCGCGGAAATGTCCGCCTTCATGTCGCCCGCTTCGGCAGCCGCCTTCAGCTCCCCATCCGGCGCGCGAAGATATACCGTCTCCCCCGCCGAAATGCCGAAGGGGGCCAGCAGCTCATCGGCGGCGGGCGCGTGATCCTTCCCCGCGAAGATGAGCAGATAGCCGTCCGGCTCGAGCACAAGCGGCGGGAACATGGCCTTCGGGAGATTATCGCGGTCGCTCAGCGTCCAGCCGTCAAGGTCCACGCTCTCGTCCCCGGTATTGTGCAGCTCGATCCAGTCGGGAAAGCAGGCGGAGCCGTCATCCACCGTGGTCCTGTTTTTTGCCATTATCTCTGAAATGACAATGGTATCCGGGTAACGGGGCGCGGCGCTCTCCTCCGGCGGCGCAGGCGCCGGTGTCTGCGGCGGCACGGTCGGCGCGGCGGCCTGCGGCGCGCACGCGCTCAGCAGCAGGGCAGCGACGAGCAGAAGCGCGAGCGTACCCGCTTTTTTCCGTTTTATCGTTTGCCGCGGCATGATCTGCCCCCCTTCCGAGAAGGATTTTTTTACCGATTTAATAGTATATCACAGATCGTGCCGACAGGAAAGTACAATATTTACAATCTTTTCAGTTTTCCTCCTGGCGGTCGTCTGCCGCTCTGCGCTGTTGACAGTCGTGTTATAATGGAAAAAAATTGCGGCGGAAGGAGTTTCTATGGAAAACGAGCTGGTAATCGAGCTGCGCAGGCGCAGGATCACGCTGATGAGCCTCGGGTCGGGCGTGATCAGCTTCGGGATTTGGAGCATCACGAAAACGCTTCTCTACATCTATGTGGGTGTGTTCAGGGTGGATGTCACCACGGTTTCGGAGGAGTATCGGCAAGCTGTAACCGCTGTTGCCTACGTCCTGCTCGCCTTGTTTATGCTGATCGGGCTTTCGCTGCGCCTGTTTGTGGGCCTCAAGGCCAGGGCGGCGGGCAGCGGGAAACGGCAGCGCCCGACCTATATCGTCGTGGCCTGCCTGCTGCTGGCCTGGAGCGTGTTTTCGCTGCTGGGCGCCGTTTTCGGCCGTACCAGCGGGCGCATGGAAAACCAGTCTTTGATGGATTACGCGGTGAGTATGTTTGTGGAATGCTGCTCGGCCGCGATGCTGGCGGAGCTGATCTATACGGCGCTGCGGGTAAGGAAGCTTGCAAAGCTGGTGGAGGGCTGAGGCATGCAGATAGATTTTCATTACTATGCCACCTACTGCGCGGCCTTTCTCGCGGGCTGCAGCCACGAGGAGAGCCTCGACATCGCCTACAGCGCCCAGTTTGTGGACTGCTGCACCAGGACGCTCCTGTCCAAGCTCAAGGCCCCCCTCTCCGCCGCCACGACCCAGCTCCAGCTGGAGCTGATGAACGCGCGCACGGACCTGCTGGGGCTCCAGGACATCACGCGTATCTGGTCCTCCTTCCACTTTCTGCCCGGCAATCTGTACGCGGACGTAAACCACTCCAACCGCCTGTACAAAAACAAGTTCCGCCTCATCTGCACCCCCAACGGAGCCCTCGTGGCCGATACCGTGAGGCTTGCCAAAGGCGGCAGCCTCCAGGCGGCTGGCATCGCCATGCACGTCCTGGCCGACACCTGGGCCCACCGCTATTTTGCGGGCACGCCGTCGCTCGTCGTCAACAACACCAACAGCTATTTCTATGAGCTCATGCCCGACGGGACCGAGCGCGAGGTGAGCTTCCGCCACAGCCCCGGCGGCGCGGACGACCCGGAACACGGGATCTACAACAACAGCATCTACCAGAGCAGCGAACGGAGCATCATGAACCTGGGCCACGGCCGGGCGGGCCATATGCCGGACTACAGCTACATACGCTACAAGTACCTGCCCGCGTGGGGCGGCTACCGGGAGATCATCAAGGACAATCCCCACGACTATATGTGCGCCTTCACTCAGATGATCTATGCGATGAAGTACCTGCGCGGGATAAACCCGGAGTTTGAAATCGGGCAGTATGACACCGAAGCCGTCGCCCCCTGGGAGGAAGAGATCCGCGCGATCCTTGAAAAGCGGCAGACGGACGCCTGCGCCGACTGGAAGGCGCTGGGCGAGAAGCTCTCCGGCCGGGAGATCCGGCCCTTTGATCTGGACAGATACCAGGGCGAATACATGTCTCTCCCCGAGCAGGAGAAGGACGACAGCTTTCTCGGCCGCTTTTTCCTTGCCGCCATGGCGCAGAAGAGCATGGTCACCAACAAGATTTTCAAATCCGGCAATCTCCTGGCGGGCTTCTCCGTGGACTACGCCGAGAAGGGCTTCCAGGGCATCCGGGACTTTGTCAAGCTGATCGAGGCCGCGGTAAAGGAGGGCGGGAGAACATGACAAGCATACAACGCATTGAAAAGATCCTGGTGGGGCTGCTGATGCTGGCCTGCTGCGCCGTGATGGTATATGAGCCGGATGTGGGCTTTTACGTGGTGGCCCTCATCCTGGCGCTGATGATGCTGATATATGCCCTGCGCTGCTTCATCTTTTACTTCAGCATGGCCCGGCACATGGTGGGCGGCAAGTCGCTCCTGTTTCGCGGGATCATCGTGCTGGACCTGGCGGTGTTCACCATCAGCATGGTGGACGACCCCAAAATGTATATCATCCTCTATCTGCTGGGCATCCATGCCTTCGCGGGGGTGACGGGCGTGCTGCGCTCGCTGGAGGCCAAGCGCTACGGGGCCCCCTCGTGGCGGTGGAGCATGGCGCTCGGCATCGGCAATTTCGCGATCGCGGTGCTGGCGGTGGTGGCGGGTTTCTTCCTCCCCGACACGAAGGATCTGGTGTATCTCTACGCCGGGTGCCTGTTCTATTCCGCCTGTGTGCAGATCGCCTCCGCCTTCCGGAAGACCGCAATCGTCTACATTCAGTAGGTCATTTCCCAAATAATGTGCCTATTAGCGCAAAAAATTGTGAATAAACTGTAAGAAACCATTGCTTTTTAAAGCAATCGTGTTATAATACCCCCTGGTATCCGGGTTTCGGGTATCAGTTATGTGTAATAGGAGGAAATGAATATGGCTCCCAGAAAAGCAAGCGCAGAGAAGGCTGCCGAAGCCGAAGCCAAGAAGGCTCCCGAGACCGCAGCCCCCGCGGCAGAAGCCAAGAAGCCCGCAGCAAAGAAGCCCGCGGCGAAGAAGCCTGCGGCCAAGAAGCCCGCTGCCAAGAAGGCTGTTGAAGTGATCGTGCAGTCTCCGCTCGGCGGGGAGATCTCCTTTGCCGAGATCCTTGCCAAGGTTGGCGAAGCTGATAAGGTATACGTTCGCGTCGATCAGAACAAGGCGTACTGGGTACGCGGTGAAGAGACCGGCGACGTTGATCTCTGGTAAGCAATTACCCGGCGTTTTGCGCCGGGTTTTTTAATGCCAAAGGCGTCCACAGATCGTGGACGCCTTTGGCATTATTATCACATCAGCGGTATTTTCACGGTAAAGCAGATCTCGCCGTCGACCCAGCCGCATTCGATCTCACCGTTGTGGCGGACCACGATCCCCTCCGCGATGGGAAGGCCCAGGCCGTAGCTGCCGGAGTTTGTGCGGGCCGCGTCACGCCGGTAAAAGCGCTTGAAGACATCGCGGCACTCGGTTCGCGTCAGCTCCGGGCTCGGGTTTCTGACCGTCAGCTCGGCGTTCCGTCCGGATTTCTGCAGGCGCAGGCGCACGGTGCCGGGATCGGAATATTTCTGGGCGTTATCCAGCAGGATATCCACGCACCTTCGCAGCGCCTGTTCGTTGCCGTAAACGCGGATGTCCGGCTCGATGTCGGACTCGAGCGTCAGGCCGCGCTCGAAATACAGCGGCTCAAAGGGCAGGACGCAGTCCTCCGTGAGAGCGGACAGGTCCACGTTCTCCTTGAGGCTGTCCGCCTCCCGCAGGCTGTCCAGGCGGGCAAGATCCAGCAGGCTCTCCACCAGGCGGCGCATCTGCCGCGACATACAAAGGATATTATCGCTGAATTCCCGGCGCTTTTCCTCGCCGTAGCCCGACTGCTCCAGAAGCTCGGCATTGGCGATGATGACGGTCAGCGGGGTCTTGAGCTCATGCGACACATCGGACACAAACTGCTTCTGCTGCTTCCATGCCTCCTCCACCGGTTTGACGATCCGGGCGGAGGCAAAAACCGTGATGACCAGGACGCCCAAAAAGACCCCCAGGCCGATCAGGATGCTCTCCTTGACCAGGTAGCGCATCGTGGTGCGCTCGCCGGACATGTCGCTAAAGACCAGCTTCCTGCCGCGCGGCGTCTCCATGCGGACATATCGCAGGCCGCGGTCCTCCAGGACCCCCTCCGTCTCCTCCGCACCGCAGCCGAGCTCATAGAGCTCCTTCAGCTCGGCCTCATTCGTCAGGTCAAAGCTGCTGTCCCCGCGGGCATCCAGTCTGCCGTCCGTCGTGTATTCCAGGATGAAGCAGGGCAGATGGAAATTCTTGCTCATGGTGATGCTCGGCCTGACCTTCATGCCGGGGTCCTCGGCAATGCGGTGCAGCATGGCATACTGATCCTTGACCAGGCTTTTCTGCATGTACTCGGTCAGGATCCCCAGCGCCAGCACGATCACCACCGTCACGATCAGCATGGTGACGCAGATAAAGCGGACGCGAAGCTTTTTGATCAAGCCTCGTCAACCTCCAGATGGTAGCCGAGTCTGCGCAGCGACACGATGCGCAGATTGGAGTCGATCCTTCTGAGCTTTTTGCGCAGGAAGCCCACATAGACCTCCACGTGGTTCTCCACCGCGTTGGAGTCGTAGCCCCAGACCTTGGCGAGAATGATCTCCTTGGAGAGATTTTTCTCCCTGTATTGCAGCAGCAGGCGCATCACATCAAATTCCTTGGCGGACAGGCGCACGCTCTTCTCGCCGCACACCAGCATCGAGGTCGACAAATCCAGCGCCGTGTTGCCGTAGACCAGCTCGTCCACCTGGTTGCCCTGACGGCGCAGGAGGGCGTTGATGCAGGCCAGCAGCTCGCGCATGTCGAAGGGCTTGGTGAGGTAGTAGTCCGCCCCGGCGTTGAGGCCCTCGATCCTGTCCTCCACGCCCGAGCGCGCCGTCAGCATCAGGATCGGCGTGCCGCAGCGCTTGGCGCGCACGTGCCGCGCCACCTGATAGCCGTCCATCCCCGGCATCATTACGTCCAGGATCAGCAGATCATAAACTCCGAGCTCGGCGTAATCCGCGCCGGTCTCCCCATCGTACACGGCCTCCACCTGAAAACCGCGGCCTTCCAGCATGGTCTTGATGGAATCGGCCAGCAGCTTTTCGTCTTCGATGATCAGAATTTTCATTTGCATTTTCTCCTGTTCTGGTTGGTCACTGTATTTTATCATATCTTGCTTAAGCCATTATGAAAAGACAGACAACCATCCATTATTTAGTAAAAAACCGGCATGGGCAGCTTTCGATCCAGGATCACCCGGCCGAGGCACAGGCACGCCGCCTTGTCCGCGCCCGTGAGGGAGAGGTTCTCGCCCTCACGCCCGGGGTTTGCGCACAGCAGGTGGAGCGTACCGGCGCTGTCCTCGCACCACTGGCGGCAGAGCACGCGGCCTCTGTAGTAAAACAGGCCCGGCTGCGTCTCCTCCGGCGCGTCATGGCCGTCGATCCATACAAGCGCGCCCGCCTTGATAAAGGGTTCCATGCAGTCGTTGTCCAGCCTCAGGCAGAGATCGGCGTTATGCGGCATATCGGCGCTGCGCGGCAGCAGGGTATAATCCTCGTCCATAGCGTTCCCGCCTTTCCCCGTGGATAAGCGCTTGAATTTTTCCGGCAAGCCGCTATAATAGAAATGCGCAGAGCTCCCGCCCCGCGCCCGCTTGCTTGCTTGCTTGCTTGCTTGCTTGCTTGCTTAATATTCTCTTCCCTTTTCCCTTTTCTGTCAAGGGGTTGTTCCATAATGTCACATCCATTTTTTTCTTTTTTCCTGATTTTGTTGATTTGCACAAATAACGCGCTGAAAAACATCTCTATTTTTGGAAACGGAAGTGATTCGATATGCACAAAAATACCTCCGGACTGGTCATGGCGTGTATGATCTGCGCCGCCCTCGGCGCGGGCTTCGGAGCGCTCGGCGCCGGGCTGAACTGGTGGCAGGCGCTGCTCGTCTGTCTCGGGACCTTTGCCGCCGTGAACCTGCTGTTTATCGTGTTCTGGTACGTTGTCGCCCTCATCGCGGGCAGCAAAGGCCCGGTTGAAAACCAGAGTCCCATCTGCCGCCACGGCTGTGCGATCATTGCCGAATGGCTCTGCTCCTGGGGGCGCGTGCACGCGGTCGTCAGCGGAACGGATCTGCTGCCGCAGGAGGGGCGCTTCCTTTGGGTGTGCAACCACCGCTCGGCCTATGACCCCGTGGTCACGGCGGACAGGCTCCGCGACTGTAACATCGCCTTTCTCTCCAAGCCCTCGAACATGAACCTGCCAGGGATCGCGCGGCTCGCCTGGGGCGCGGGCTTTCTCGCCATCGACCGGGAGAATGACCGCGAGGCCCTCAAGGCCATCTTAAGGGCGGCGGACTTTCTCAAGCGCGGCGTCTGCTCCATCGGGCTCTACCCCGAGGGGACGCGCACCAAGACAGGAAAGCTTCTCCCCTTCCATGCGGGCTCCTTCAAGATCGCCCAGCGCGGCAATGCCCCCATCGTGCTCGCCGCCATCCAGGGCAGCGAAAACGTGGGCAAAAACTTCCCCTTTCGCCGCACCGTTGTGAACCTTGACATTCTGGAAGTGATCCCCGTCGAGAAAGTCAAGGCCATGAGCACGCAGGAGCTCTCCTCCTACTGCCGCAATCGGATCGCCGGGCATCTGGGCGAGGAGGTCGAGGAATGAGAAAGGTCGCGCTCATCACCGGCTCCTCCCGCGGCATCGGCCGAGCCTGCGCCGAGGCGCTGGCCAAAGATGGCTGGGCTGTGTGCATCAACTGTGTCGAGCGCGCGGACCTCGCGGAGGCCCTGTGCGAAAAGCTCCGGGCTGAGGGCGCCGACGCCGTATGGGTACAGGCGGACGTGGCCGACGCAGAGGCCGTGAAAGCCATGGTCTTAAGAATTGAAAAGGAGCTCGGCAAAATCACACTCCTTGTCAACAACGCGGGCATCGCCAAACAGCAGCTTTTCCAGGACATCGACCGGGCCACCTGGGACCGGGTCTTCGCGGTAAACCTCGGCGGTTGCTACAACACCATTCAGGCGGTGCTGCCCTCGATGCTGCATGAACATTCCGGCTGCATCATCAACATGTCCTCCATCTGGGGCAGGCACGGCGCGTCCTGCGAGGTTACCTACTCCGCCACGAAGCACGCCATCATCGGCCTTACACGCTCGCTGGCGGCCGAGCTTGCCCCCAGCGGCATCCGCGTCAACGCAGTGGCCCCGGGCGTCATCGACACCGACATGGTGCAGGTGCTCGGTCAGGAGACGCTGGATATGCTGGCCGGGGAGATCCCACTGGGACGCCTCGGCACCCCGGAGGAGGTTTCCCGCGCGGTGTGCTATCTCGCGGAGGCTTCCTACGTTACGGGTCAGGTCCTGCACGTCGACGGGGGCTTCCCGATCATCTGACTCTGTCGCCTGGCTCCCCCTTTGGGGGAGCTGTCAGCGCCGTTTGCGGCGCTGACTGAGAGGGCCCTCTCCGTCACTTCGTGACACCTCCCCCAAGCGCCGCAAGCGGCTGGGGGAGGCAAGTGTATACCAAAAAGACGCACGGCTTATCTGACGCTGGCAGCGCCGCCTGCGGCGCTGACTGAGAGGGCCCTCTCCGTCACTTCGTGACACCTCCCCCAAGCGCCGCAAGCGGCTGGGGGAGGCAAGTGTATACCAAAAAGACGCACGGACAAGCCGTGCGTCTTTTTTGGTTGTGTGCGAAATTACTTGGTTTCGAGGTATTTGTAGCAGTAGGCGGCGAGGGCTGCGCCGACCAGGGGGCCGACGATGAAGACCCACAGGGAGCCGAGCGGCGCGGTGTTGCCGGTAATGGCGGCTACGATCGCGGGGCCGATGCTGCGGGCGGGGTTGACGGAGGTGCCGGTCAGGCCGATGCCGAGGATATGCACGCCCGTGAGGGTCAGGCCGATGACCAGGCCGCCGAAGGAGCCGTGGCCCGCCTTGCTGGAGGTCACGCCGAGGATGCAGGTGACGAAGATAAAGGTCAGGATGATCTCGACCAGCAGGCCCGCAATCGCGTTGCCGCCCACACCGGCGAGGCCGTTGGTGCCGAGACCACCGGTCATATCCGTCACGCCGCCGAGCTTAAAGACGATCGCCAGGATGGCCGAGCCGATCAGCGCGCCGATGCACTGGGCGATGACGTAGCCGCCGACATCCTTCTTGTTCATGCCGCCGGACAGGTACACGCCGAGGGTGACGGCGGGGTTGATGTGGCAGCCGGAGATGTTGCCGATGGAGTAGGCCATGGCGACGATGGACAGGCCAAAGGCCAGGGCGGTGAGGATGTAGCCGCCGCCGGAGGCTGCGTCACAGCCCACCAGCATGGCGGTACCGCACCCGAGCACGACCAGTGTGCAGGTGCCGACCGCTTCTGCGATAAATTTTTTCATAGGGAATCCCCCTCCTTTCTCTTGTGCCTCCATCATACCCTACTTTTACATAAAAAGCAAGAGCAGGTTTTATGTTAATTAAAATTGCAAAGTGACTGTGTCCGGGATCATTTAAGAAGGCGCTTCATATCTTCACTTTTCACTTTCCACTTTTCACTTTTTTATTTGAGCTGTTTCCGGTATTCCGTCGGCAGCATGTGGAAACGGTCGCGGAAGGCGGCGGAGAAGCGGCTGGCACTGTCGTAGCCGACGGCGGCGGCGATGTCGGCGATGCTGTCGTCACTGCGGCGCAGAAGCTCCGCCCCCTTCTCCAGGCGGTGCTCCTTCATGTGCGCCGCCAGCGAATCGCCGTACACCGCCTTGAACACCGCCTTGAGCGTGGTGGGGTTCATCAGGCAGCGGCGGGCAAGCTCCTCGATGGTGGGACGCTGCTCGGGGTGCTGCAAAAGCTCGTCGTGCATGCGGCGCACGGTCTCCACCTGCTCGGCCGTGAAGCCCGCGGCGCTCTCCGCGCCCTCCCCGGGCTCGGGGCAGGAGATCTCCATGGTCTTCTCGATCATGCTGTGCAGGAGCTTTACCACCGGGGTGTCGGCGGCGCGGTAGTAGACCTCCTTGCCCTCGCGGCGCGTCTCCACAAGTCCCGCGTCCTTGAGAAGGCGCAGATGGTGGGAGGCGGCGGGGCTCGACATCTCGGTCAGCGCCGAGATGTTCAGCACGCACTCCTCACAGTGGCACAGCAGCCAGAAGATGCGCACCCGGCTCCCGTCGTCCAGCAGGCGGAAGATCTCCGCCACGGTGTCAAAGCTGCCGCCGCGCCGCAGCTCCTTGTGCAGTGCCGCCGCGCGCTGCACATTGCCGTGGTCATGGGGCATGAGTTCGATGTTCATGGGTTCTCCTTTCGCAAGCGCCCGTTTGGAAATCCTTTTCTCCCATTCGGAAGGGAGTCGGGAACGGGCGTTGACTTTCATTCTTTACAGGATTATACTCCAGCCATAAAGATTAAACAATCACTTAATTGAAAAAAAGCTTGACAGGAGGATTCCGATATGAAAAAAAGCTACAAGATCGAAGTCGACTGCGCCAACTGCGCAAACCTCATGGAGCAGGCAGCCAAGAAGATCCCCGGCGTCAAGGACGCGGCAGTGAGCTTCATGGCCCTCAAGATGACCGTGGATTTTGAGGACGGCGCCGACCCCAAGGCCGTCATGCAGGAAGTGCTCAAGGCCTGCCGCAAGGTAGAGCCCGACTGCGAGATTTTTATGTGACACCCTGTGCGGTGCTGCCCTAAGCCCCTTTTGGAAAAGGGGGCTGTCGCGGAGCGACTGGGGGATCGATCCCTCCGGCCTCCGGCCACCTCCCTTTTTCCAAAGGGAGGTTGTTTTTTCATTTCATACTATGGGAAGTGATACGATGAACAAGAAACAGAAAAAGATGCTGTACCGCATCCTCGTCTCGGCTGCGCTGCTGCTGCTTGCAAATGTGCTGCCGCTGCCCGTGTGGGCCAAGACCATTCTCTTTGCGGCCGCCTACTTCACCGTCGGCTGGGACATTCTGCACAAGGCGGCCATGGGCATCAAAAACGGCCGGGTCTTTGACGAAAACTTCCTCATGGCGGTGGCCACCCTAGGCGCCATCGCGCTTGCCATCGCGGACAGAAGCGGCGACTACAACGAGGCTGTGGCCGTCATGCTCTTTTACCAGATCGGCGAGCTGTTCCAGAGCATCGCCGTGGGCAAGAGCCGCCGCAGCATCGCGGCCCTCATGGACATCCGCCCGGACTACGCCAACATTGAAGTGGACGGCAAGCTCGAGCAGGTGGACCCGGACGAGGTCGCGGTCGGGAGCGTCATCGTGGTGCAGCCCGGCGAGCGCGTGCCCATTGACGGCGTCGTGCTCGAGGGCACTTCCAGCCTCAACACCGCCGCCCTCACCGGCGAGAGCGCCCCGCGGGATGTCACCCCCGGTGACGAGGTCATCAGCGGCTGCATCAACTTAAACGGTGTGCTGCGCATCAAAACCGAAAAGGAGTTCGGCGAGTCCACCGTCAGCAAGATCCTCGAGCTTGTGGAAAATTCCAGCTCCAACAAGTCCCGCTCGGAAAACTTCATCTCCAAGTTTGCAAGGGTCTACACCCCCGCCGTGTGCTGCAGCGCGCTGGCACTGGCGCTGCTGCCGCCGCTTGTGCGCCTCGTGGCGGGGCTGCCCGCGGACTTCGGCACCTGGGCCTACCGCGCGCTGACCTTCCTGGTCATCAGCTGCCCCTGTGCGCTGGTGATCTCCATTCCCCTGAGCTTCTTTGCGGGCATCGGCGGGGCCAGCCGCGAGGGCATTTTGATCAAGGGCTCGAACTATCTGGAGACCCTGTCGCAGGTCAAGACCGTGGTCTTCGACAAGACCGGCACCATCACCAAGGGCGTCTTCGAGGTCAGCGGCGTGCACCACAGCGCGCGCAGCGAGGAAGAAGTCATCGAGTACGCGGCCCATGCCGAGTGCGCCTCCTCCCACCCCATCAGCCAGAGCCTCCGCCGCCACTACGGCAAGGAGCCGGACCGCAGCCGCGTGCAGGATATCGAGGAGATCAGCGGCCACGGCGTCACCGCCACGGTGGACGGCGTGAAGGTCGCGGCGGGCAACGACAAGCTCATGCAGAAGCTCGGCGTGGCGTACATCCCCTGCCACAGCGCCGGGACCGTCATCCACGTGGCGCTGGACGGCGATTACGCGGGACATATCCTGATCTCGGATCTTGAGAAGGAGGACATTGTCGATGCGCTCAAGGCCCTGCGCGAGGTGGGCGTGACGCGCACCGTCATGCTCACGGGCGACGCAGAGAGTGCCGCCCGGCAGGTAGCCGAGCGCGTGGGCATCGACGAGTACCACAGCGAGCTGCTGCCCGGCGACAAGGTGGAAAAGGTGGAGGCCCTGCTGAAGGAGCTTCGCGACGGCAAGGGCAAGCTCGCCTTCGTGGGCGACGGCATCAACGACGCCCCTGTCCTCTCCCGCGCCGACATCGGCATCGCCATGGGCGCCCTCGGCTCCGACGCCGCCATTGAGGCCGCCGACGTGGTGCTCATGGACGACGATCCCATGAAGATCGCCCGGGCCATCAAGATCTCCCGCAAGTGCCTGCGCATCGTGTACGAGAACATCAGCTTCGCTCTTTTGGTGAAGTTTGCCTGCCTGCTGCTTGGCGCGCTGGGTCTGGCCGGGATGTGGGCCGCGATCTTCGCGGACGTGGGCGTGATGGTGCTGGCCGTGCTCAACGCCATGCGCGCGCTCAAGGCGTGAATAGCAAAGTGAAAAGTGGAAAGTGAAGATATTGAAATTTTAGCGGAATGATACCTTTATCCGCCTTCATAAAAGTGCCTCATAACGGGAAATGATGGGACTGTGAAAAAAGTCCCCTTCATCAAGAACACAGTAATATCAACACCGTAGGGGCCGACGCTTATCACGCGGCCCGGCAAAGAAAATGCAATAATTACACGTATCCCCGGCAAAATCCGCCACATTTGTGCGTTTTTCGCCGGGGATTTCTGCGCGTTTTCGAGTTGTTCCGCACGGGCCGCCGAGGGGAAGGTGAATTGCCCCAAAGGGGCAAGAGAGGCCGGCCTGGGCCGCGTCGGCCCCTACAATGTCAAGTGGTTTTTTTCACAACTCCTTTGTATTCGTTTTACGCTTTCAAGCCGTATTCCTCGGCAAGCTTGCGGAAGGTGGGCAGGGCGCGCTCAATGACCTCGGGGCTCACGCAGTAGGCCAGGCGCACATAGCCGGGCGTGCCGAAGCTGTCCCCGGGCACGACCAGGAGATTATCCTTCATGGCCCGGCGGCAGAAGGCCTCCGCGTCCGGCTCGGGCGTCTTCATAAAGAGGTAGAAGGCCCCGTCCGGGTAGACGCAGGTATAGCCCATCTCCGTCAGCGCGCCGTACAGGCGGTCGCGGTTGCCCTTGTAGATGGAGATATCGCTGGTTGCGCCGAGGCAGTCGATGGCCACGCGCTGCCACATGGTGGACACGCAGATATAGCCGAAGGCGCGGATGGCCGCGAGGGACGCCGAGTAGATGTCGTCGTAGTCGTCCAGATCCTGGGGCAAGGCCATGAAGCCCACGCGCTCGCCGGGCAGGGACATGGACTTGCTGAAGGAGTAGCAGTAGATGCTGTTTTTATAGATGGAGGGCAGATACACGACCTCCTGCCCGTCATAGACCAGATCGCGGTAGGGCTCGTCGGCGACGATGTAGATGGGGTGGCCGTATTCCTTCTGTTTGCGCTCGAGAAGCTTTGCCAGGCCCTCCAGGCCTTCGCGCCGCAGAACGACGCCGGAGGGGTTGTTGGGCGAGTTCATGATGAGGAGCATGGTGTCCGGGGTGAGAGCCTTCTCCGCCGCCGCAAGATCGAGCTGGAAGGTATCCGGTACGGTGGGGCACTCGGTCAGCGTGGAGCCCACAGACTCGGCATAGTACCGGTAATCCATGAAATACGGCGTGAAGGTCATGGCGCGCCCGCCGCCCGAGAGCAGCACCTTCGTCAGCACCGCAAGCGCGGTGGAGGTGCCGCATGTGATGATGATGTCCTGCTTGCGGTAGGGAACGCCGAAGGTGCGCGTCAGGTATGCCGCCGCTTTCTCCCGCACCTCGGGCAGGCCCACCGCCGGGGCGTAGGTGTGCAGCTCATGGGCAGGCACGGTTGCGCGCAGTCTGTCCATCGTCTCGAACACGCAGGCCGGCGGGTCGATGCTGGGCGAGCCGATGGTGAAATTATACACGTTCTCCGCACCCACGATTTTCGCCTGCTCGGCGCCGTACTCCGCGATTTCGCGGATGATGTTCCCGCTCCGGCCCCAGGCCACGAGCTTCTGATCGATCATGTTTATCAACTCCAAAATTCAGTTTCTATGCATAAATATGTTGCGCTGTGAGTATAGCACAATTCTTTTGAAAAACCAAGGCTGTTTTTTCAGTTCCCTTCCCGAAGGAAGTGCAGCAGCCAGCACAGGGCCATCAGGTCCGCGCTGCCGCCGGGGGAGAGATTTTCCGCCGTGTATGCCCGGTCAAGTGCTCGCAGGGTCTCCGCGTCCGGGTAGGGATCGGCGGCCAGGAGCTTTTGAAGCGCCGCGCTTTTTTCCCGCTGGGTATCAAAGCCGCCGCGGGCGATCATGTTGGTGTCCACGGTCCGGCTCAGGATCGCAAGCAGCGCAGCGGCGCCCGCCTCGTCGTTGCTCTTGCCCTGGCGGAGCCCCTCCTCCAGGACCGGCAGGCCGTATTGCAGCACGGTCGGGAAACCGGCGGCGGCCTGTCCGCGCACACCGGTGACGCCGTAACGGGCGTAGGCGCGCCCGCCGTGGGTATCGGTCTCGGCAGCGCCGGTCAGTTCCTTTTCCACGTCCCGCGTCATGGCCGACACCTGGCTTAAAACGGCGGCGGGGTCAGTCCGCGCCTCCGGCTCCAGGCGGCCCAGCGCGCCGCAGGCAAGGCCCATGGTGAAGATCGCGCCCTTGTGGGTGTTGACGCCGTCCGTGGCAAGGAGCATGTCGCCCTCGGCAAGCTTGCCGGGGACACGCAGCTTCGAGAAGGTCTCCGGCGCGGGGTCGGCGGCGGTGGAGCGCCCGATCAGAAAGCATTCGGCAAAGTAGGGATGCAGGACACTTGCGCTTGCAAGGAAGGTATAGAAGTCCATGTCATGGTGGCTGCCGTTATTCTCCCGGTCCACAAGGCCTGGCTTCGGCGTGACGGCCACCTCGTACAAAAGCGCCCTCATCGCGAGGGCGGCGACGGTCCCGGCGTCATGCCGATCCAGCGCCGCCGTGAGCAGAGCGTGGGTCTTCTCCTGGAGCTCCGGCACCGAGTGGGCGCGGCTGCGGGCGCACTCGCTCACCGGTCGGCCGCACACGAGGCAGCGCCGCGGGATGGGCCGCTCCAGCTTTTCGCCGCCGGGGTCGAGCACGTCGAGGTCAAAGAGCCGCCCCAGCGGCGTGTGCTCCTCCAGCTCCACGGTGATCGCCTTGAGCGCTCCCGCCTCCATGTCCACCACATAGAGCCCCTCGCAGCCCGTGGGGGCGTCGGTCTCTTCTTTCAAGATCACCGGTGCCTTCACGCGCCGGAGCTGCCCGAGGAGAAGCTCCCTTCCCAGGGCAAAGCCCCGGCGGATGGAGGGGCTGTTTTTCACGGGGCCTGCGATGTTCATGGTGAAGGACACCAGCGGCAGACCGTAAAATGCCAGCAGCTCCCGCTGCCGCAGGGCGCGGCGTTCCCGCGCTTCCAGCATCTGACTGAGTTCCACGATTTCGTCCATAGATCATACGCTCCTGTTTTTTTGCATGCTGACATCATACATCATCTGCGCGCTTTTGCAAAGCCCCCGTTTCAACCAAATCGGAGGACCCCCGTGAATCCTCCGATTTGGAAAGGAAAAACAACACCGTCGGTCGACCGACGGTGTTGTTTTGACGCTTTTACCAGGATTTGAGTCTTCCCTTGCAGAAGGGGCAGATATTGTGGTTGTAGTACTCGCCCATCATGGGACCGGTCAGCTGGATCTCCTTGCCGCAGGTGCAGCAGATGACCTTGTTGAGGCCAGAGCCGCCCGCAACGTTTTCAACGCTTGCGTCGTCCAGACTTTTCAGGACACGTCCATCATTGTTTTCCATGTTTTCCGTCCTTTCAAGGGTCACCGGGGAGCGCTCAGGCTCCCGGTGCCGGTGTTGATGCTCAGCGGACGCGGATCACGTCGCCGGCGCGGATGACGTCGATGTTCTTGATAACGCCGGGGTTGAGCTGCTGGATGGCGTAGGGGGTGGTGCCGAAGAGCTGCGCGATGTTGCCCAGGAAATCGTTGGGGGCGATGCGGTAGTAGGTCGCGCCGCCGTCGGACCAGTACTGGCCGTTGGCATGGGCTGCGCCGCCGGAAACTGCGTTGAGCTGATTGTCGTTCAGAATAGCCATTTTTGTAATCTCCTTTTCAGATAATTTGTTTGTTTTTTGTTCGGTTGGTCTGTTTCCTGCCTTACGCGCCCATAGTACCACAACTTTTGTCACAAAACAATCACACAGTGGCAATTATTCACAGTCGTTTTACACTTTACAGCAGCGCGCAGGCGCCCGGATGGACCGGACGCCTGCGTATTATGTTTACATAATCTTGTTTACTTTTTGTTATCCTGCTTCGGTGCAGGGCCGTTGTACTTCATGCAGAGCATGGTGATGTCGTCGAACTGTTCAGCCCCGGCGACAAAGTTGTTGATACCCTCCGTGACGTTTTCGAGGATCTGCTTCGGAGCGGCGTTCGGGTCCTTGTTGAGAGCCTCAAGCATGCGCTCCGTGCCGTAAAGCTCGTTGTCCGCGTTCGTCGCCTCGGCCACACCGTCGGTATACACGAAGAGGCTGTCGCCCGGGTGAAGCTCAAAGCTGTGCTCCTTGAAGGGCACATCCTCGATGGTCGCCACCGCCACGGAGTGACGGTAGGTGACGAGCTCATAGAGCCCGTTTGCCCGCCGCAGGGCGGGGTGCTCATGCCCGGCGTTGGCGGCGATGCCCTTGCCGGTGGAGATCTCCAGCACCGCAAGCCAGACCGTGACGAAGAAGCCCGCGGTGTTGCCGTCGCAAAGCTGGTTGTTCACGTTTTCCAGGGCCTGGCTGGGACTCTCGCCGCTCTGAAGGCGGGACTTGATGAGCACCCGCGACACCATCATGAACAGCGCCGCCGGGATGCCCTTGCCCGACACGTCCGCCATGACCATGGCGATGTGGTCGTCGTCCACCAGGAAGAAGTCGTAGAAGTCGCCGCCCACCTCCTTGGCCGGGTCCATGGAGGCGTAGATGTCAAACTCCGTTCTCTGCGGGAAGGGCGGGAACAGGCGCGGCAGCTGGCTGGCCTGGATCTCGGTGGCCATGTTGAGCTCGGCCCCGATGCGCTCCTTCTCGGCGGTGATGCGCGTGACCTCGCCGATATATTGAATCGTCTTGGCGGAGAGCTTGGCGAAGGACTCCGCCAGCACCTCGATCTCATCGCCGGTGTAGTATTCCTTCTCCATGAAAAACTGCAGATCCTCGCCCTTGAGGGAACCGACACGCCTGGTCATCGCCTCCAGGGGGCGGACGATGCGCTTGGAGACATAGAGCGCGGCCGTAGAGCCGAGGACGAACACAATGATAATCAGCACGATGATCGTGGTCTTGGCCTTGCCGAGCCCGCCCCGGAAGCGCTCCAGGGCGCTCTGCTGGATATTGTCGTACTGGTCCTCGAGCATGGCGGTGGGCTGATCCATCGCCTCTCTGGACACGACGGACACGACCGCCCAGTTGACCGCGGGGATCGGGGAAGCCGCCATATAATAGGCCTCGCCGCTCATCTCTGCCGTGCGCACGCCGGTGTTCTCTTTGAGCGCGGTCTGCACAAATTCCGCAAGGTCCCTGTCCTCGGACGCTCTCAGGTCCTTGGCCTCGCCGGCCGGGAGCACGCGGAACACGCCCTCGCGCTGGGGGGAGAAGACCACATGGCCTTTTTCATTGATGATGCAGACAAAGCTGCCGTCCTTGATCGAGGCGGCAACGCCCTCCGCCATATCGTTGAGGAACAGATCTGCGCCGATGACGGCGGCAAGCTCCCCCTCCCGATAGACCGGCAGGGCGCACATCACGCTGATCTCGCCGGTGAAAAGGTCGGTGATCACATCGGTATAGATAAGCTCGCCCTTCTCCGCTGCGCCGGTGTACCAGGGTCTCTCGCGCATCGGGATATGCATCACGTTCCCGCTCTCGTCGAATTTCGAGCCCGGATGGTCGTCCACCAGCAGCATGACGCCGCTCGGCAGGGCGATGTAGCAGGAGTCCACATTCGCGTTGCGGTAGAGGGCGGTCATCATGTCGGAAAGGTTTCCGATGAGCCCGAGCTGCGCGCGGATCAGGGGATCGCCGATGTCGACGCCCTCCTCCGTCAGAAGCTGGACGCTGACCTCGCCGTCTTTATCCTTGTCCGGCAGCGCCACCGCCCGCAGGGGGTAGGCCTCGGGCTCTGCGATGAGGCGTTCGGCATAGTCGGCGATCATGCGCACGGTGCTCTCCGCGTTCCGGAAGAAGCCGTTTGCAAGCTGGGCCTGCATCTGCGTGCTCTCCGTGAGGCTGGCGTCAAGCACGGCGTCCATCGTGCCGCGGGATATCCGGCTGATGGACTGCTTTTGCTGTCCGGTGGTCTCGTTCATGAGCGCGCCGAGGTTTTTGGCCTGATAAATGACGACCGCCGTGTAGGCTGCCATCATCAGCAGGACGGTGATCAGCACCAGGTTGAAGATCTTCTGCTGGATGCCGCCGATCACAATGTTCTTTACTTTTTTCATTCCCTAAGCTCCCCGCTTTTCTGTTGGCTGGTAGTTTATTATATACGAACAGGCTTCGGATTTCCAGCCCGTGCGGCGCAATGTCACAGATTGTTTACATAACGGCGAAGCTCGTGCCTGTTCAGAAGCGGCGCTCCAAATCGGCGGCGATGCGCTTTTCGATCTCCTCCGCCCGCTGCCTGTTTTCCGCCGTGACGGAGATATAGGTCTTGAGCTTCGGCTCGGTGCCCGAGGGGCGCACCACCACCGAGCCCGTGTCCAGGTAAAACTTGAGCACATCCGATTTCGGCAGGCCGTTGAGGCCCTCGCTGTAGTCCTCCGTGCGCGTGACCTTCACGCCGCCGACGCTCTCGAGGCCCCGGTGGAAATCCGCCATGATCTCCCCCATTTTCTGCATCCCGGCGCTGCCGGGGAAGGTGTGGGAGCGGAGGGTATTGAGGCAGTAACCGTACTGCGCGTAGAGCTCGTAAAGCTTTTCAAGCAGGCTCACGCCGCGTGTCTTGTAGAAGGCGAACATCTCGGCGATCATGAAAGCGGCGTTCACGCCGTCCTTGTCGCGGACATAGCTGCCCGTGAGGTAGCCGTAGCTCTCCTCAAAGCCGCAGATATAATCCCGCTCGTCTTCCATTTTGCCGATGACCTCGCCGATGAACTTGAAGCCCGTGAGTACGTTCACGGTTTTAACATTGTAGTGATCGGCGATCTTCTCGGCAAGATCCATGGTGACGATGGTTTTGACAAAGGTGGGATGGGCGGGCATTTTGCCGTGCTTTGTGCGCTGGGCGCATATATAGTCGAGCAGGAGCAGGCCCACCTCGTTGCCGCTGAGAAGCTGATAACTCCCGTCGGGCGCGCGCACCGCGATGCCGCAGCGGTCGCAGTCGGGGTCGGTGGCCAGCAGAAGGTCGGCGCCTGTCCGCCGACAATATTGAAGCCCCAGCTCCATGGCCTCGCGGATCTCGGGGTTCGGGTAGGGGCAGGTGGGAAAACGGCCGTCGGGGTCGCGCTGCTCCTCAACGACGGTGATGTTCCCGAAGCCCGCCTCGGAAAGCGCCCGTGTCACAGGCTTGAGGCCGGTGCCGTTGAGGGGCGTGTAGACGATGGCGACATTGCGGTCGATCTCGTCGCCGTAAAGGACACTCTGATTTTTGATCTCACCGAGGAAGGCGGTGAGCACGCTTTCGTCGATATAAGAGATGCTGCCGTCTTTGAGGCCCTGCTCGAAGGGGATCATGCACACGTCGCGGAAGAGATCGAGCCTGTTGATCTCCGCGAGGATCGCGGCGGCGACCTCGGTGGTGATCTGGCAGCCGTCGGGGCCGTAGACCTTGTAGCCGTTATACTGCGCGGGGTTGTGGCTGGCGGTGATCATGACGCCCGCCGACGCGCCCAGCTTTCGCACCGCGTAGGACACAGTGGGCACCGGCAGAAGCTCGGGCCAGATGTGGACCTTCACGCCGCAGGCCGCGAAGACGCAGGCGGCGGTGCGGGCAAAGACATCGCTCTTTAAGCGGCTGTCATAACCGATGACCACGCTGCCGCCGCGGCCGATATAGCGGGCAAGGCCCATGCTCGCCCGCGCCACCACAAGGGTATTCATGCGGTTCGTGCCCGCGCCGATGGTGCCGCGCAGGCCGCCGGTGCCGAAGGCGAGATGGCGATAGAAAGCGTCCTCGATTTCGGCGTCCGTCATGCTTTTGAGCTCGTCGAGCAGCTCGCTGTCGCTGACCTCTGCAAGCCAGCGTTCGTATTCTTTCCTGTAGTCCATTTTTTCTCCTTCTGTGCCACCAGGGTATTCCGTAAACCAATTGGGGAGTTCAGAGGGTTCCCCCTCTGATTTTTCGCCTCGCAAGGCGAAAAACAAATCAAATCCGTTTTTGACGGGGCTTTGCCTCGGCAAAAACACCCTGAGCCGAGTTATACGAGGCCTCGCGCCGACCAAAGCGGGCCTTAGCCCGCTGCGATAAGCGCGAGTGTCCACTTCGTTTCGATGAAATGCCATAAGGGCATTTCATTGAAACGACTGCTTTAGCAGCTTACGTCTAATAACTGCGCCGTGCCGTGTAAACGAAGCTCGATGCTCTCCGCCGGGACGAAGATACAGTCGCCCTTGAAGAAGTTCAGCATGAAGCCCGCGCCGCTGATGCTGCCGCAGCCGTCCACGCATAAAAGCGCATGGAAGGAACTCTCTCCCGTCCGAAAACGGACAAGCTCGCGGTGAAGCTCCGTATTGAGAAGCACCCGCTCCACCTGGAAATACTTGCAGCGGGTCAAGAGCTCCGAGGCCCAGCCGCCGCGATAGTGCAGCACGCGCATGGGCTGGCGCGGCACCGCCGACGAGCGGAAATTCAAGACCTCCATAGCCTTGTCGACATGAAGCTCCCGCTTCTTTCCGTCCCTGCCTACGCGGTCATAGTCATACAGGCGGTAGGTAAGGTTGGAGCTCTCCTGGATCTCCGCAATCAGGCACCCGGCGCCGAGGGCGTGTACCGTCCCGGCCTCGATGTAGAAGCGATCGTCCTTCTGCACCGCCACATGGTTCAAAAGCATGTCAAGCTTTCCGTTTTTGATGGCCCGGCGCACCTGCCTCTCGCTTACGTTCTGGTCAAAGCCGTAGACCAGCTTTGCACCATCCCGCGCCGCCAGCACGTACCAGAACTCCGTCTTGCCGAGGGAGCCCTCATGCTTCAAAGCATAAGCGTCGTCCGGGTGTACCTGCACGGACAGGTCCTGCTGCGCGTCGATGAGCTTGACGAGGATCGGCAGCTCCGGCCTGCCGCCCATGGTATGGAGCGGGTGGGTGCCGAGCCATTCCGGATGGCGCGAGAGCACACGGCTCAGGGGCTCCCCGCCCACAAGGGACTCCCCGTCCGGGTGGGTGCTGCACTCCCAGGTCTCGGCAAGCGGCTTTAAGTCGATGCCCTTTCCGAAATCGTCGTTCAGCCTTGACCCGCCCCAGAGGTAGTCCTTGGCGGCGGGCTCAAGCAGAAGGGGTACTCTCATAGCTCATACTTGTGCTTGTCGGCGGCGCTGATCTCTTTGCCGATCTGCACCTCGATAAGCTGCAATCCCGCCTCGCCGGCATAAACCGTGTGCTTCGAGCCCGCCTCCATGGTGATCACGTCGCCGGTGCGTATCTGCTGCTCCATGCCGTCCACAATCGTTCTGCCCGTGCCGCGGATGACGGTCCACACCTCGTCGCGGTTTTCGTGGCTGTGATAGCTCATGTGCTGGCCGGGGTTGAGGATGGCGAGTATGGTCATGGAGCCCTCCTGCACATCCAGCACCTGATAGCGGCCCCAGCTCTTTTCGGCAAACATGATCTGCTGGCTGAGCTTGTCCACATAGGGCTTGATGCCGTCCGCCGTGTCCATGGCCGAGACCAGGATGCCGTCCGGCCCCGCGGCGATCACAGTGTCTTTAAGCCCCATGGCGAGGATGGGGAGATTGAGATTGTTCACGATATGTACGCCCTCGCAGCCGTCGCCGATCATGCCGCGGCCGATCACCGCGTCCTCCATGGCCTCGGTAAAGGTGTTCCAGGTGCCGATGTCCTTCCAGGTCCCGGCGTAGCGCAGGACCTCGATATCGGTCTCCTGCTCGACCACCGCGTAGTCGAAGGAGATCTTTTTAAGCGAAGCGTAGCTGTGGAAAAGCGCGGCATAGTCCGCCGTGCCGAGAAGCGCTTCGGCCTTGTCCAGCACGTAGGACAGGCGGTAGGCAAACACGCCGCCGTTCCAGAGGGCGCCCGCTTTGATGTATTCCTCGGCCTTATCTCTTGTGGGCTTTTCGGTGAAGGTGTAGCCGCCGCAGCCGTCGGGCTTGATGTAGCCGTATTTCTCGGAAGGGCAGGTCGGCTCGATGCCCATGAGGGTGAGGTTGTTCTTCCCTTCCCGGGCAGCCTCATACAGGTCCCGGACGCAGTTGAAGTAGTCGGCGTCCACGAAGGGGTCCACCGGGCAGACCACCACGGCGTCGTCGGCCGACATGCCCTGCACGTCGTGGAGATAGGCTGTGGCCAGGGCGATGGCGGGGAAGGTGTCGCGGCGGCAGGGCTCGACCGAGATGCCCACTTCGCCGATCTGGTTATAGATGGCGGAGACCTGGGATTTGGAGGTGGCGATGGTGACGGTAGCCTCGGGGTCGACGCATCTGATCTGGCGGTACACCCGCTGCACCATGGACTCGTAGGCGTCCGGGCCGTTATCGTCGGCGCCGGGGCGGCGGAAAATTTTGATGAACTGCTTGGATCTTACCTCATTGGAAAGCGGCCACAGGCGCTTGCCGGAGCCGCCGGACAGCAAAATGATATTCATTCGTTATTCTCCCCGTTGTTTCTGATCGCGATGAGATCATCAAGGTTGATGACGGTTTCGCTGCCGTAGATTTTTTTGAGCATGTCCTCCTCAGTGTATTCCGAAGAGTAAGCCCCGTCCTTCACAATGTAGTCGTATTCCCAGCCGCAGAACCACGACCAGCGCACATTCGCCTGATAGCTCTGCTCCATGTCCGGGATGACGCCGGTCTCCGTCAGCGCGAGCATGCGCCCGTCCGGCGAGCAGCTGTCAAGCGCCAGGAAGCGTCCGATCTGCGGCGCGTACTGCTGCGGCAGGGTATAGATATCGTCCCCCAGGATGTCCACATAGTCGTCCCCGGGGTACCATTCCGGGTCAAGGCAGGTGCACACCCAGATGAGGTTATTGCACTCGTATACCTCGGTGAGGGTTTTGTACAGATACATCCAGAGCTGCTTGAAGGCGTCCGGCCCGTCGGCGCCCCACCAGAACCAGCCGCCGGAGGCCTCGTGCAGGGGCCGCCATAAAACGGGTATACCCGCCGCCTCCAGGCGCTTGAGCTGGGCGGCGACAGCCTGGATATCCATATCCAGGGCCCGCTTGAGATCCGGTTCCTCGCCGTGCATGACGCGCAGGATATTGAAAAAGCTGTACTGCTCCCGATAGCCCGACCACCACGCGTCGTCCCCGGCATCGGTGCCCTTGTGCAGGATGGTCTGGGCCGGAGCGTTCCAGTGCCAGCAGAAGCTCACAATGCCGCCCGCCTCATGAAACTCCAGCGCGTGGTCGACGGTCTTGCCCTCCGCGCCGAAGCGGGTCCTGCTCTCGGCATAGTCGCGGATATCCATGCTGAGGATCGCGGGATACGCGCCGGTCACATCATGGATGGCCTCCATTTCCTCCCCGTGAAAGCCGTTGGGGCTGTGCTGCCCGGAGAGGGTGTAATGCCCGTAGAGATCGTGCAGAAGGCTGTAGAGGGCCTTGGTCTCCTCGGTTGCTCTGGGGTTTGTGAGGGTGGGCGTCACCTCATAGAGGCTGTCCGGGATCGGGTCCGTCGGCGTGACCGTGAGGGTGTCCAGACAGATATTGCCCCGGCGCACACGCAGCCTGACCTCATGCTCACCGGCGCTCAGGGGCGTTTTCGGCATCAGCTGCGGGGCATATTCCTCATACGGGAACATCACTTCGCTCAGCTGCTGGCCGTCAAGGAAAATATAGTCAAGCCTGTCTTCCATCGTCCCTTTTCCGACGACGGTCAGATCGTAACTGCCGTCCTTCGGCACATGGATATGAAAAGCCACGCCATCTTCATACTTGGCGTAGATAAGCACCGCTTTTCCGCTGGAGGCATCCTCGTCCTCCACGATCTCAGCGCCCCCCAGACGCTCCGCCTGCTCCGCCTCGTAGACCACGGCATTCTCTGTCGGGGCAGTCCCGGCGTCGGCTCCGCCGAGCGGCACAGCCGCCAGTACACACAGCACCGCGGCAAGAAGTCTTTGGTGAATCTTCCTTTTCAGAGTACATCCCCCCTTTATAGTTTACCTCTGTTTTCCAAAAATGTAAAGCGCTCATGTTCGTTTCAGAAACGCGCCTTTATTTCAATTTTATGGAGCAAAAGCCCGGAGATTTGTATCTTTCTTATTGTGTGCCCAGGTAAAGCGTGCTATAATAATGCACAAATCCGCCCGCCGGATGCGGCGCTTCGCCGTCTTATGCGGCGGCTTGAATGACAAGGAGTATTTTTGTTATGAATATCAGTATTTTCGGTCTGGGCTATGTGGGCTGTGTGGGTGCGGCGTGTCTGGCAAAGCTGGGGCACCACGTCATCGGCGTCAACCACACCCGGGGCAAGGTGGACCTCATCAACGAGGGCAAGCCCACCATCATCGAGGCGGACATTGAGGAGCTCGTGAAGGAAGCCCACGACAAGGGCATGCTCGAGGCCACCACGGATTATATCTACGCCGTGAAGAACACCGACGTGTCTTTCATTTGCGTCGGCACCCCCAGCGGCAGGGACGGGCATCTGAATCTGGAATACATCTACCGCGTCGCCCGGCAGATCGGCGAGGGCATCCGCGAGAAGGACGGCTTCCATATCGTCGCCATCCGCAGCACCGTTCTCCCCGGCACCAACCAGAAGGTCGGCGAGATCATCGCCGAGGCCTCCGGCAAGGCGCGCGGCGAGGGCTTCACCGTGGTCTCCAACCCGGAGTTTTTACGCGAGGGCACGTCCGTCCAGGACTACATGAACCCGCCCATCACCCTCATCGGCACCGACAGCGAACGGGCCGAACAGGTCTTTCGCGAGATCTACAAGGACATCCCCGCCGAGTTTGTCTGCACCGACATCCGCGTGGCGGAGATCATGAAGTATGTCAACAACACCTTTCACGCCCTCAAGATCGTCTTCGGCAACGAGGTCGGCAATATCTGCAAGCAGCTCGACATCGACAGTCATAAGGTCATGGAGATTTTCTGCAAGGACAAGCAGCTCAATATCTCCCCCTATTACTTTAAACCCGGCTTTGCCTATGGCGGCTCCTGCCTGCCGAAGGACTCCAAGGCCCTGCGCACCCTGGCCCACGACCTGTATGTGGACGTGCCGGTCATCAACAGCATCGACCCCTCCAACGAGATCCAGAAGAAGACCGCCGTGGAGATCATCGAGAGCAAAGGCCGGCGCAATGTGGGTGTTCTCGGCCTGAGCTTCAAGGCCGGCACCGACGATCTGCGCAACAGCCCCATCGTGGACGTGATCGAGACCCTCCATGGCAAGGGCTATGACGTGCGCATTTACGACAAGAACGTGCGCCTGTCCCAGCTCACCGGCACCAACGCCGACTTCATCCAGGCAAAGCTGCCCCACCTGCACCAGATCATCTCCGACGATCTCGACGCGGTGTGCAAGGCCAGCGACGTGCTGGTCATCACCAACAAGGAAAAGGAATTTGCCGATCTGCCCGAGCGCTACCCCGACAAGTGCATCGTGGACCTCGTGCGCCAGTTCAAGGAGCTCGACTACGAGGGCAACTACGAGGGCATCAGCTGGGCCAACATCAACCGCAACCCCGCCCAGGACAAGCCCATCGAGCGCAACATGCTCAGGACCGAATACTGATACTTCTATTCTCTGATTTCTTTTCTGGAGGCTGCTTTCTATGTGTGGTATTGCCGGCTTCTGCAACAACCGTATAGACCGCCATGCGCTCATCCACGCCATGACCGACCGCATGCGCCACCGCGGGCCGGACGCCGAGGGCTTCTGGCTGGATGATCGGTCCGGCTGGACGCTGGGGCACCGCCGCCTTTCGATCCTGGACCTGTCCCCCTCCGGGGCGCAGCCCATGGTCTCCGCCTCGGGCCGCACGGTCCTGAGCTACAACGGCGAGATATACAACGCCGCCGAGCTGCGCGACGCGCTCTTAAAAGAGGGGCATGTGGAAAAGTTCCGCGGCCACTCCGACACGGAAATCCTGCTGGAGGCCATCGAGGCCTGGGGCCTGGAAGCGACCCTCACGCTGAGCAAGGGCATGTTCGCCCTTGCGGTATACGACCGGGAGGAGAAGGTCCTGCGCATGGCCCGCGACCGCGCCGGGGAAAAGCCGCTCTACTACGGGACGGTGAAGGACGAGTGGGGCAAGCCCTTCTTTGCCTTCGCCTCCGATCTCGCGCTGTTTCGCTGCATCCCCGGCTTTGAGGCCGAGCTTGACCGGGACGCGCTGGCGGCCTTTCTGATGTACAAGTATGTCCCCGCGCCCGCCTCCATCTATAAAGGCGTATACAAGCTCCCCGCCGGGTGCATCCTCACCCTGCGCGAGCCCTTCCTTGCGCCCGATATCAAACCCTACTGGTCCCTGGTGGAGACCGCCCTTTACGGGCAGGAATACCCCTTCCGGGGCAGCTACGAGGAGGCAAAGGAGCAGCTTGAGGCGCTGCTGACCGAGTCCATCCGCGGCCAGATGGTGGCGGACGTGCCGGTTGGTGCCTTCCTCTCCGGCGGCATCGACAGCCCGCTGGTGGTGTCGCTGATGCAGAAGCTCTCGGATAAGCCGGTCAAGACCTTCACCATCGGCTATGACGACCCGAAGATCAACGAGTCGAAGTTTGCCGCCGACATCGCCGCCCATCTCGGCACCGACCACACCGAGCTCATGCTCACAGAGCGGGAGATGAAGGAGCTCATCCCCACCCTCCCCTACTACTTCTCCGAGCCGCTGGGCGATTCGTCCCTCATCTCCACCTATTTTGTCAGCAAGCTTGCCCGCACGAAGGTGACGGTCTCTCTCAGCGGCGACGCGGGGGACGAACTCTTCTGCGGCTATGAGCGCTACTGGGAGACGCCCGCGCTCTGGAACAAGGTGCGCAGGGTGCCGGAATTTCTGCGCCGCCCCGCCGCCGGTTTCCTTGAAAAAACGGGCCTTACGAAAAAGCCCTTCTTCTACAAGGCGGCCTCCTGTCTGGCCGCCGACAACATCAACCAGGTGCGCGAGATGCTCCAGTACCGCCGGGACATCGAGCTTCTGAGCCTCGTGCCCGGAGCAGGCCTCACGCCGCTTTCCGAGGTCACGGCGAAGCTCGACAGTCCATACGCCTCCATGCAGCTTGCGGACATGGAATACTATTTCCCGGACGACATCCTCTACAAGGTCGACCGGGCCAGCATGGCCCACTCGCTGGAAAGCCGCATCCCGATGCTTGACCGCGATCTGCTGGAATTTGCCTGGACGCTGCCGGATTCCTTCAAGTACAAGGACGGCGTCAGCAAGCGCATCCTGCGGGACCTGCTGTACCGGTACGTGCCGAAGGAGATGCTCGACCGGCCCAAGCAGGGCTTCTATGTGCCGATCCAGAAATGGCTTCTGGAGGGCAGCACCTATGAATACACGAAGGAGCTGCTGGAGCACAGCCACCTCGTGCGCGACGGCTGGCTGGACGGAAAGACGGTGCAGGCCGTGTGGGAGTATTTCCAGAAGAACCGCAAGAAGCACCAATTGACCTTCAACATCCTGATGGTCGAGCAGTGGTATCGGAGTCAGATGGAGCAGGCCTGAATGCAAGTACCCCGGCAATCCGCAACGGATTGCCGGGGTACTGCTTTTTAATCAAACTGACCGGCGAAGAATTTTTCGTAGCCCTCCAGCAGCGCCTTGCTGGTCTTTTCCCAGCTCAGCTCGTTGAGGATGCGATTGCGCCCGTACGCGCCCATGTGCGCGCGCTTTTCCGGGGCCTGGAGGAGCTCCTGGATCTTCTGCGCCATGTCGACAGCGTCGTTGCGCTTTGCGTAAAGCGATGCCTCCTGCGCCGAGAAGCGGCCTTCGGTCAGATCAAACTGCACGATGGGCTTGCCCAGGGCCATGTATTCGAGCACCTTGTTCATGGTGCTCTTGTCGTTCATGGCGTTGTAGGTGTCGCTGTTGACACAGACATCGGCGGTATTGAGGTAGCGCAGCATGGTCTCGTCGTCCACGCGGCCGGTAAACTCCACGCAGTCGTCAAGGCCCATGTCGCTCGCCTGCTTTTTGAGCGCCTCCCAGTGGGGGCCGCCGCCCACGATGCCCCAGAAGACATTGTTCTCATGCTGCTTGGTATACTGCGCCGCCTGCAGGATGTACTCGATGCCCTCCTGCTGGCCGATGACGCCCACGTAGCCCACCATATAGGGGTAGCCGCGGCGGATGGAGGGGTCCGGCGGCAGGATGCGCATGCGCTCGAGCCTCGGGCCGCTGCGCAGGACGATGACCTTCTCGGGCGGCATCTTGTCCCGCTCGATGGCGATTTTCCGGTAACTCTCGTTGGTGACGAAGGCGAAGGTGCAGTGGCGGTAGGTCTGGCGCTCCAGCCACACCTGACTCTTGTACAGCAGGCTTTTGGTATTGCCGAACTTGGCCTCAAAGAGCTCGGGGCAGATGTCGTGATGGTCGAAGACATAGCGCACACCGTACTTCTTGAAGAAGGAGGCCACGAGGTAAATGTCGTCCGGCGGGTTGCAGCCGTGGATCACGTCGAAGCCGATCTCCTTGTAAATCTTCTTTGCAAGGCGCAGCTCCGCCCTGAGGGCCGAGCCGTATTCCCGCGCGTAGCCGACGGCGCCGTTGCCCTCCGGCGGGAGCTTGTGGCGGAAGATATGCACGCCCTCGAGCGTCTCCTCCTCCTTGTCGTAGCCCTTGCCCGTCGGGCATATAACGGACACGGTATAGCCGTTGGCGGCCAGAGTGGTGGCCTCCTGCCAGACGCGGGTATCGAAGGGAACAGGCAGGTTCTCCACGATGATCAGAATTTTTCTTTCCTTGTTCATAGCTGTCTCCCTTATGCCGTCTTTACGTCAAAAATGCGCATCCACTTTTCAAGGCATATATAGCGGAACAGGCCGATGTCGTCCTTGCCGCGGGTGAGGCTGTCCCAATCGGCGGCGACCTTCTCCGGGTCGATGTACCGGCGGGCGCGAAAATCCGGGGCGGTGAAAACAGCTTTGTACTCCGCGCTGTGGGCGGCCATCCAGGCGTTCTCCGGGGTGTAAAAGCCGATCTTGTCCCGGCGTTTGCGGATCAGCTCGGGCATGTCCAGAGCCTTGCGCATGACGGCCTTGGAATAGCCGTCGCTGATTTTGGCGTTGAGGGGCAGGCCCATGGCATACTCCACCAGGCGGTAGTCCAGGAAGGGCAGGCGGTCCTCAATGGAGAAGGCCATGGAGTTGCGGTCCACGTAGCGCAAAAGCGCCGGAAGGACGATGCGGTCGAAGTCGTTTAAGAGGAAGCGCTCGTTATCGGCGTAGCTGTTGGTAAGCGTGCGTTTTGCAAACGCCGTCTCGAGGTAGCGGTGGCGGATATCCGAGCTGCTGGTCTTGCCGAGAAATTGGCGAATCATATTGAGGTCGGCGGCCAGCGACACGTTCTTGCCCTTGCGCATGTAGGGCAGATAATAGGCGATCTCCTTGGCGGCCCTGGCAAATTTCTTCGCCTTGATGAGGCGCTTGATGTAGTACACACGGGCCTTGCGGTAGCCGCACAGGATCTCGTCCGCCCCCTGGCCGTCGAGCAGCACCTTGGTGTTGTTCTCGTTTGCAAGCTTCATCACACAGTAGGAGGCGTACATGCTGGTGGAGACAAAGGGCTCGTCCTGGGTGTAGATGAGGCTGTCCAGATCGGCAAAGAGCGTATCCCCGGTGGGATAGGCGTAATGGGCCTCCACGCCGGTCCGCGCGACCACGGCGTCGATATAGGCCCGCTCGTCGTTCGCGTCGCCCTGATAGCAGGAGGAGAAGGTCTTCTGCCGTTCCTTCCCGCCCTGCTCTTTGAGCTGGCGGCTGCTCTCGCAGACGATGGCGGAGGAGTCCAGCCCGCCGGAGAGGCAGGAGCCCACCGGCACATCGGCGCGCAGGCGCAGCTTCACCGACTGCTGAAACAGGCGGCGAAATTCGTCTGCCTGCTTCTGCCCCGCCTCGCCGATGAGCGTCTCCCGATAGGGCAGGGTGTAGTAGCGGCGCATGGTCTTCGTGCCGTCGCGCTCCAGGCGCAGGCAGCAGCCCGCCTCAAGGCGTTTGACCCCTTCAAAGAAGGTATCCTCCGTGCAGTCCACAAAGCCGTTGACCAGATAGTCGAAAACGATGGCGTCGTTTGCACGGCGCGGGATGTTCTCATCCTGCAAAAGCGTCTTGAGCTCGGAGGCGAAGACCAGATAGCCCGGAAGCCCGGTATAATACAGCGGCTTGACGCCGTAGCGGTCGCGGGAGAGGAAGAGGCTCCCGTCCCGGCTGTCGTACAGGGCGATGGCCCAAAAGCCGTTGAAGCGCTTCTGGCAGCCCTCGCCCCAGTGATCGTAAGCGGCGAGCACCACCTCGGTATCGGTGGAGGTGGTGAAGGTGTAGCCGAACTGCTTAAGCTCCTCACGAAGCTCGATGTAGTTATATATTTCTCCGTTGAACACGAGCGTATAGCTGCCGCGCTGCATGGGCTGGTGCCCGGCGCTCGAGAGATCCAGGATCGAAAGGCGCACATGCCCGAGGCCCACCGGACCGTCGAGGAAGATGCCCTCGTCATCCGGGCCGCGGTGCTTCTGCGCCGCGTTCATTTTGTTCAGCAGGGCTTCGCCGTCCGCCCGCCTGTGTTCAAGGTCATAAAAACCGCAGATTCCGCACATACCGCACTCTCCTTAACGGGTCCGCTGGGCTTCGATCTGTCCGATAAAGGCGCGGGCGCAGGGCTTCCAGGAGAAATCCTCCACCACCCTGTCCGCGCTCTCTGTAAGCGCTTCTTCGCTGGGGTAGTCCGACGTGAGCCAGGCCTCGATATCCGCGTCGGTATCGCACAGGCAGTGCCCGCGCATGTCCTTGAGCGTCAGGGACGGGCCGATCGCCCGGCGCGCCGCGACCGAGCAGTGGTAGTACACGGCCTCCATGATGGCCATGCCGAAGATCTCCACCTCGCTCATGTTCACGTAGTAGTCCGACGCGGTGTAGATCTTCCACATGCTGTCGTAGGGCACGCGGTCGAGGATCTTCACTTTGTCCTCCAGGCTGTATTCCCGGATCTTCTCATCCATCTGCGCGCGGAGCTGGCCCTTGCCCACGATCAGCAGACGAAACTTCTTTCTGTCCTGTACGCGCCGGAAAAGCTCCAGCAGCTCCAGCGGGCGCTTGTCGTCCTCGAGCCTTGCCACGCTGCAGAGGATCACGTCGTCGGCCTCGAAGCCCAGCTCTCTCTTGAGCGCTGCGCGGTCACAGCTTTGAAAATCATGCTTGAGTACGCCCACATCCAGGCCCACCGGGGCGATGGAGATAAGCTCCGGCCTCACGCCGAGATTTATAAGCTCCTGCCTGGCAGCTTCGGTCTTGGCGAGGATCGGGGTGTGCTTATAGACGCGCAGGGTCGTGTTGGCGAAGACCTCATCCATGATCTTCCCGCGCAGGGTGTTGACATAGAGGCTGTAGGTGGTGCCCACATAGGGGACGAAGACGATGCCGTGCCGCTTGCACCAGCCCGCCACATGAGGCAGAAAGACCTGCTGGTCGGAAAAGCAGAACAGGCCGTCCAGGTCCGGATCGATCAGGTGGTTCGGCATCCAGCCGTGGGCGACAAAATAGGGCATGGTCATGTATTTGACGGTCAGGCGTTCGTTGATCTCGATCGTCTCCACCTGGGATTTGTCCTTGGTGCCCTTGTAGACGATGACCGTGTGGCCCATCTCCGACAGGGCGCGGCCCAGGCCGATCTCCTGGCTGTTGTAGAAGCCCTTGATGCCGAAGCGCTTCATCATGGTGCAGAGTATTCCAAGCTTCATTTTTGCCGATCCTTTCCTGCTTTCTCAGAGGCGTTGTGCACGAGCAGCGTTTCGATCTCCTCCAGATCGGAGATATCTTCCTCGGGGACGGTATACACGATCCTGTCCTTCTCGCCGCGGGCCTCCTTCTTCGTCTTGAACAGCGACTTGAACATGCCCGTCACCAGCTTGTATGCGAGCGTTGCCAGGATGCCCATGGCCGTCGCGACGAGGATATGGAAGAAGGAGCTCAAAAACGGGCTGAGCTTTCTGTAAGCCAGCTCAAAGGCAAACCACGCCGTATCGCGCCAGTAGCGCTCAAAGAGATAGGTGCCGAAGGTGCCGGTGGCAAGCAGGGACCAGATCGCCGCCGCGCGGCCGGTAACAGGATGGCGCGTATACAGGTATTTGGCGATATAGAAAACTGTGATGCTCGGGATGGAGACGAAGGTGTTGAAGAAGGTCTGGGACTGTGCCGACGCCCAGACTTCGGCAGAGGCCATCTTCCACTCGGTCAGCAAATAACCGCCGCCGATGGCCATGGCGCTTGCGATGATGAGCAGGGTAACGGTCTCCAGATTCATGCGCTCCTTTTTCATGACCCGGTCGATATAGAAGCCGAAGAGGGTGTATAGCACATATTGCACGCTGGTAAAGAGGGTAAAGTTCCAGTTGTGCGTCTGCGCGCCGCGGAACCAGAAATAGTCCACCACGGCGATCAGCTCTGTCAGCAGGTACAGCGCGAGCAGCCAGAAATAATCTCTCTCCCGCATGGTCCTTGCAAGTTTGCGCAGAAACGGCAGCGTAAGCAGCAGCCCAATATAGCTGTACAGATACCACAGCGGCGTGACAACACTACCGGTGTAAAGGCGCACCGCGAAGTCATACAGGGAGAAGTTCCTGTCCGCGGAGAAATAGTAGATATAGTTGATTGCCGACGCAAGCAGCAGAATCAGCGCGAAGCGCCGCACGCGGCGGGTGAGGATCGTGTGAACACTTTCCTCCTTCCCCAGCAGCAGCGCGCCGGAGGCCATGAAGAACAGCGGCACCGCGATCTTGTCAATCAGCGACACAAACAGGTAGATCATGTGCTGCGGCATGTCCAGGACCTCGTTATAAAGCCCGAATCCGCTGCCGGTATGGTTCCAGAGCACAAGGTAAATGGCCAGGACCTTCAGGATGTCCAGATAGGTCTTCGTTTTTTTCGGTACGGGGATATAGCGTGTCACGAAACGGAGAACCGGGCCCGGCTTCCACTGGGGCGCTTCGGCGGTGTTTTCCTCCGGGGGCAGCTCCGGCTGCTGCTTTTCGGGGTCAAAATCCTCCGGCAGCACCGTGACTGTGTCTCTGCTGCGGTGCTTGATGAAGTCAAGCTGTACCTTCTCCTCCTGCCGCAGGTATTTCCCGTGGTGCGGATTGTCCGGCGAGGTGCGGGAAACCGCGTACAAAACCCACGCCATGTTCAGCGGAGCCGCGGCGATGAGCGGATAGCCGTATCGGAGCTCCCCGTTGACATGGCTCATCATCAGGCCGATCATCAGTGCGAGTGAGGGCACAAGCCCCAGAAAGGCGAGCTGGGATTTTTTCCGTATGCTGTAGGCCAGCACGACCAGCAGCACCCAGGCATACAGGCCCGTGCCGAGCAGCAGGCGCAGTACCGGCACGTGCAGGCACTTGTTCCACAGCTCCGCCACATTCTTGTGCAGCGGCGACACATAGTCCACGGTCAGGAAATCATCCTGCCGTGCGATATAGACGCGGAAGTTGATCCCGTCAAACCAGGGGTTGAAGTGCTCGAAGGAGCCCATGATCGTCGCCTTAACAAAAAACAGGGGATGGCGGCGCATCATTTTCCGATAGAGCTGCCAGAATTCATCGTGCGGCTGGTCGACATCATGGAAGGTGCTCTTGACATCGTCGGAGATCATCGGCGTATAGGCTTCGATGATTTTCTCATAATCGAGCGTGCTGTCAACGATCGCCTTTTCTTCGACCGTCATCTCATCCTGATAGGTACGGCAGTACAGCGCGACCTGCTGGAACTGCAGGCTGTAGTTTTCGGATTTCCACTCCGGAGAGATGTTCAGCATGGGATACAGAATATTGTTGCTGAACCAGAACAGCCCCATGAAGACCGCCAGCATCGCCAGATACTGGGGCAGGAACGTCCGCCGGTGCCAGAGCGCCACCGTGAGGATGCAAATGACCGCGAGGTAAAACGTCGCCTTGCGCGTATAAGCCACAAGGATCGCCGTCAGAAAGAGCAGGAGCACATTGCGCCAGCTCTTTTTTCTCTCCCGCAGGCACTTGAGATAGGCACACAGGAACAGCAGGAAGCAGCCGGTATGCAGCACATCCTTCAGCAGAACCTGGGCCGCGCTCTGCCAGACGGGCAGCACGCCGAAGAAAGCCACCGTTGCCCAGAACCATGCGCGGGATTTGGTATAGCGGTACACGCAGCTCGCCGTGAGTCCCATTGCGGCGCTCGTGATCAGCGCCTGGAACAGCAGGCCGAGGAAGATTCCCTTTTCCTGCCCGCCGATGGCGTTGCCGATCTGGTAAAGACCTCCGTAAAAAACGGTGGTAAGCACGGGATGCGATGCCGTGATCTGCTTGAGACCCAGCCAGCTCATGATCTGGTAGCGGGTGTCGTTCATGACGCTGCCGGGGTAGAAGATGAACAGGATCGGCAGCCACAGCAGCAGGATGCAGACATACGCGCCCAGAAAGAGCTCGCCGTTGGTGGACGCGAACTGGTCGTCCGCCCAGATCCGATAGCGCGTCCTGCGGTCGAAGGCAAGGTAAATAAGCTCCACGAGGGTATACAGCAGCACCGCAAAGCCCAGAAGCACCAGGACATTGCCCACGATGCCCGTCGGGAGGAAGATCTCCTTCAGGCCGCTGTGCTCCATGGAGAGGGAGACCACCATGTTGAACGCCAGCAGCAGCGATACCACCACGCTCCCGAGATGCGGCCTGCCGATGAGCTGGAAGGCAAGGCAGTAGAAAACCAGAAGCACCGCCGCGCTCAGAAGCGTTGCCAGGCCCAGGCTGTCAAACAGCATCAGGCTCCGCTCGCCGGTGTAGTAGAGCTCCGCTTCGGGCGACGAGCGCATGAAGCAGAACACGCTCACGCTCAGCGCGCTCAGTGCCGTCGCCAGGATCGCCAGCGCCCAGCTGCCGGGCCGCAGCTCCAGATACAGGTCTTTGTTGATTTGTATTCTCTTGTGAGATCGCTGATTGGACATCTCACGGTCCTCCGAATTGATTGATTACCCGCGGCAGCGGTCGCAGTAGCAGACGAGCTCATAGAGCCTCGCCGTCAGCGTCGCGGGGTCGGCGTTATGGCGCGCCATGCTTTTGGTCTCCGGGTTGTAGCAGAGCTCCTTCTGCTTTTCCAGAAGCGAGAGCACCTTCTCCTCCGCCGCGCTGCCGCTGAACATCAGGTCGATGAAGGGGGCCTCGAAGGCTGGAGAGTTGTAGCCGTAGGCGTATTTATTCATGGTCTCCGGGCTGTCCGTGCCGAGGCGGCGGTTGAGGGTGTCAGCGTCGCTGTCGTAGGCCAGGGCCTTCTGGAAATCCTTGCGGTCAAAGAGCTTGTATGCAGGCTTCAGCGCCTTGATGTGCGCGTAGCCGAAGAGCTCAAAGAGATGATAGCCCTCCTCCTGGATGAGGATGTCCACCTTCCGGGGGTTGAAGACCTTCAGGCGCAGGCCCGCGTATTTCACGTACTGCTTGGCATAGAGGTTCAAAAAGTCCTTGCGCGGGCGCTTCATGGCCCCGAAGTGGCGGATGAGGCCGCTGGAATGAATACCGAAGTACTCCTTCCGCAGGCGCTTGAGGTGCGTCTTTGTCTCGCGGCGGATTTGCTCATCCTCGCGGTGGCGCAGAAGCATCAGACCGCTCAGGGCAAACCACACCTGGTGGTTGAGGGTATAGTCGTAGTCAAGCTCGGTGCCGTCCGGCTCCACGCGCTTCCAGAAGCCGCTCAGCTCGTCAAAGCGCTGGGAGCGGAATATGCTTACGGCGCAGTCCAGATATTCCTCACCGCCGAAGGTCTCGTAGGCATAGACCAGCGCCTCGATCACCCATGCCTGGCCGATCAGGCCGTTGAGATGGTCGGACGCGCCGCTCTCCACGCAGGCAACGGCGCCGGAGCGGCTCTTTGCCTGCTCGTCGATCAGATATTGCGCAAAGCGCAAGGCGAGCGTTTTGTACTTTTCCTCCCCCGTGGTTTTCCAGAGGTGGGCATAGGTGATCAGCCAGTGGGCGGTGTTGCGCACCGGGGTATCGGTGCAGCCGTAGGGGCCGTTATGGCCGGGATCGGCGTGGCCGTTTTGCGCAAAGGCGTCATAGTTTGACTCGGCACATTCGGTCAGAAGCTGCTCGATGGCTTTGAGATCGGCGCGCTCGGATGCAGGGGCTCCGCCGAGCATTTCCCGGAAGGCGCCCACGGTGCTGCGGGCGGTGGTCTTCCAGTTGTGCCGCTCGTCAACGATCTTGCGGATGGCCGCGCGGTACGCCTCTCTCTGTTCGCTTGTCGTGTCCATGGCTTTGAGCAGGGCGTCCTTCATGGCTTCCGGGTCTTCGGAGGCAAAGAGGATGCCCGCCTTGCCGTTGTCCGTACCCTCCACGAAGGTGGGCACGTCGCTTGCCACCACGGGCACGCCGTAGGTGTAGGACATGAGCAGCACGCCGCTGCCGTAGATTTTCCGATAGGGGAAGAGCAGGAAGTCCGCGTTGCCGATGAGCTTCGGGATCTCCTCCTCGGGCACGCGGGTGTTGTCAAACTCCACGCAGTCACCGATGCCATACTCCCGGATGAGGGCCAAGTAATCCGTCGGGTCGAGCTTCGGGTACTGCTCGCCACGGATCACGAAGCGGCAGTGGGCCCGGTCCTTCTCGTCCATCAGGGAGATGGCCTTGAGCAGGATGTCCACGCCCTTGTAGGGGCGGATGCGCCCGAAGTTGAGAAAATGCACGCGCTCGTCGTTGTCCCTCGCGTTTTCGTCCACGCTGTAGGTGGTATAGAGGCCGCGGGGGATGACGCGGATCTTCTCATCCGGGATGTTGAATTTGTCCTTGAGGTCCTGTTTGGACGCGTCGTTATGGACGATCAGCAGATCGCAGGCGCGGTAAAAGCGCCCGTAGAGCTCTGCGTCGCCGGGAGCGGGCTCGTGAGGCAGGACGTTGTGCACCGTCATGACCAGCAGGCGGTAGTACTTTCTCGTCTGCTCGTAGAGCTTCATCTCCGCCGAGGCCTTCTTGAAGCTCTGGATGTGCAGCACGTCATAGTGCCCGGTGCGGATCTCGTGCTCCAACTCCACGAGGGTGCGTCCGTAGTCCAGGATCGCCGCCGCCTTGCCCTTGCCGCCGTTATAGAAGCGGCGCTTCCAGCAGATGCCGGGCTCCTGTAGATCATTGCGCATATCGCAGAAGATGGTCAGGTCGCACTCGTTCTTCATCTCCCGCGCAAGCTCCAGCACGTAGCGGTTGCCGGGAGAATGGTGCTCCACCATCAGCACCTTGAGGCGTTCGTTGTTATTCTGAAAATGCTTCACGATTTTTCCTCCATCCTGCGTGTTGTCGTTTTATCGTTTGATAAGCCGCAAAAGGGTCCGTCTCTGCTCGCCGGTGCAGGCAAGCGCCGCATGCAGGACGCTGCCGATCACGCCGCACACCGCGGCGCACAGGATCAGCGCAAGCCAGCCCTGCAGCATGTACAGCTTTGAAAGCCCCCACAGGCACGCCGTGATCACGGCGCAGGAGAGTACATTGCGGGCGATATCCGGATAAAAAGTGCCTGCCGGCAGCTCCAGCACATGCGCCATGTACAGGGGATTTGAGACAAAGTTTATAAAGCTCATGACCGCGACTGTTGTCCAGGCCACGGCATAGACTCCCATGCCGGCGTATTTAATGAGCACATACATGCCGACGACATTGAAAAGCCCCCCAAGCAGCGTGACATAGCAGGGGAACTTCTGCTTGAGCTTGAGGGTGTAGATATAGTACAGCGGATGCATCGCCCCGTTGGGGATGCACGTCAGGATCGTCACGACCGTGAGTTTGTAGATCAGGTCTATATCCTCACCCGGGATCCAGAGCTTATAGAAACTCCGGCCCAGGGCCACAAAGAGCGCGAAGGTGACGTTTGCGAGCAGGCCCGAAACCTTCATGGAGATTCTGAGCTCCCGCAGCAGCTCCTCCTTCCCATGCTCGGCATAGGTCTTGAGAAAGCGCGGGATGAAGGCCTGGTCCACCACGGTGTAGAGGCTCTGCACAATGGTGTCCACGGTCTTGGCGATGGCGAGCTGGCCCATGGCGAGAGACGAGAGCATCTGGTTGCACACCAGCAGGTCAAGCCCGCTGTTGAGGAGATTGCCCACCATGTTGAAGGAGGCCCAGAAGCCCTCCATCACCAGCTTTTTCACCGCGGCGAAGGAATAGTACATCCGGGAGGTTTTCAGCACGGGCAAAAGCTTTCTGCTCATCCAGAGATCCGAAAGCGCGATGACGAGCGCGGCGCTCAGCGTGCCGAGGCCCACCCACGCGACCTTCGCCGGGAAAAGCACATAGGCCGCGACGAGCACCGCCGCGTTTGCCAGATACGACAGGACCTTGAAATAGCCCTTCCAGTCCATGCGGTCGCACACGTAGCCCGCGCAGCCGAACACGGAGAAGACCGTCGTCACCCAGAAGGCTGTGAACGAGAGGGCAAACAGAAGCTTGACATCCTGCGCGAGCGCCGGCGGGACGGAGATCACGCGGTCGAGAAACACCGTCAGCAGCAGGGCCAGCCCCAGCAGCGCAAAGCCCAGGTACACATCGCCCCAGAACACCGAGGCATAGTAGACATTGGCCTCACGGATATCCTTCCTGTGATAGCTCAGGCCGATATAGCGCGCCGCGTAGATGTTCAGCGCGGTGGTCACGATGGTGGCATACTGAGTAAACTGCTTTGCGAGAGTCACAAAGCCGTAGGCCTCGGTGCCGACGGTCCGGGTGATGTAGGGCGTCAGGACAAGCGTGATGCCGTAGCTGACCACATAGGCCATGCCGGTGACAAACATCGTGCGGGCCATGTGCAGGACCTTGTTCCGTTTTGCGGTGTTTTCTTCCGTTGCCACAGGCAGCATCTCCTTGATCGTTAAAACGCGTTTTCGGCCTGCTTCTTCGGGGGACGCGCCGTGTTCCTGACGGTCACCAGGGTACGTCTGCGCGAGCCTGCGGCGTTGCAGCCCACGGCCATGGCCAGAAAGCACGACAGCACCCTGTAGTCGTAGTTGCCTCCCAGGCAGCGCTCCGTCAGGCCGTTGATGGTCAGGAAGGCCATGATGCCGACACACAGGCGGTACTGGTCGCTCCGCAGGCTGCTCATGTCCCGGAAGGAGTAGATCGTCATAAAGAAAAACGCCGCCAGGCCCAGCAGTCCCGAATTGAGCCAGGTCTCCATGAGAACGTTGTGCGCGCCGGTGGTGAGCGTGGCCATGAAGGGGTCCTTGCGCATGCTGAAGCCTGTCTGGAATTTCAGCAGGGCGGTGGGATCACGCCAGAACATGCCGTAGCCGAAGCCGGTCATGGTCCGGTTCGCGGTCATGACCTCGATGACCCTGCGCCAGATCGGAATGCGTCCGGTGAGGGTGGCGTCCTTCCCCATCGCAACCAGCATATTCTCGAAGTAAGGCATCAGCGCCAGCATGCAGAACAGGAACACCACGTTCGCCGAAATGTAGATAAGCCCCAGCGGCAGGCGCTGGTTCGGAAAAACAAAGATGGACAGGACCGCCAGGAGTGCTGTGATATTGGCGCCCATCGCCTGGCACATGAGCAGCAGCACGATCTGGATGAGCAGCAGGACCCACCAGTGAAGCTCCCTTCTCCGGGACCCCTGCTTTTCGCGCAGCAGCAGCACCGTCACCACGATGCCGAATACCAGTTCGGTCGCGCAGGCGTTTTTCGTCTCGAACAGGCCGATGAGGGCATGGTTCTGATCTTCCATGTTTGAGTAGGCTTGGGAGCGGAAGATCACCATAAAAAGAAGGGTGAACAGCACAAGGGCTCCCTGGGCGATGCAGAGCATCTCCAGAAGCTCCCGGATGCTGTAGCGCTCCTGCAGCCAGATCACGAACAGCAGCGTCACCACAAGGCGCACGCAGGTGATGATCTGGGCCTTAGCGTCATAAGTGACGAGCATGGAAATGCCAAAGCTTGAAAACACATACAGGTACATGACCCAGTATTTTTTGTTCAGATGGATCAGCTCTATATCCTGCCAGGAGTCGCTGCTGGAAAACATCAGCAGCAGGATCTCCAGCGCGAAGGCGCCGTACTCCAACAGCTTTCCCACCGACTCGCCCATCACGTTTGTCAGGTTCCCGGGGAAGCCCAAGGACACCAGCATACTGCAGATGATGGCCAGTTCAAAAAAAACCTCGGTCTCGCGCTTTCTCTGGTTGCGCGGATCAGTCATGTCTTCCCCCTCCCTTCCGTTATGGGCTTTTGCGCCGCGTCAGTTATTGTCCGCGGGCGTTATTCTTCATAAGCCCTCGAGGGCATCGCCCTGCGGATGAGCTTGTACAGCAGCAGTCCCAGAAGCGCGCCCACGGTGTTTGCCGCGAGATCCTCGAGGTCGCACTGGCCGTTTCGCATGAGAAGCTGCGCCGTCTCGATGATGGTCGTCAGCAGCATGCCCAGCGGCAGCACGGTGCTGACTCTCGCGAGGCTCGGGTGGATGGCGGCAAAGAGCGCCCCGATCGGCACGAACATCACAATATTCAGCCACAGGTGCTGCAGCGGTTCGAGAGAACGGCGGTTGACAGCCTCCCGGATGGAATCAAAGCTCAGAAGGATGTCCGTCTGCACCTTCCCGCGGCGGGAGAAAACCGTGATATAGCTGACCATCAGCAGGTAGAGAAGGAACATCACCAGCGCGGTCTTGTTGCACGCGCGGAAGTTTTTGACGACAAACGAGATAAAGGCATATACGCCAAAAAAAGCCGCCAGGATCAGCAGCGACAGGAAGGCAAAGCTCATGCCTCCCATCTGACTGATGATCAGAACCAGCGGCAGTGAAATCAGAAGATAGACCCCCAGCAGCACGACCGCCAGCAGCGGGATGGAGGCCCGGCTGGCGGCCCGCCTGGCAACCGCCTGGAAGAGATAAAAATACCCGCACAGAAGCAGGATCACGATCAGCAGCAGCTGCATGCTGTCAAAGTTTCCGGTTCGCCACACTTTTTTGCAGGCTCCTTTCCGTCAGAATCAATGCCCGGCTGCCTCTCCTTCAGGAGAGAGAGGCAGCCGCGCTCTGGGTATTCGGGAGAAGCTTCGGGAAACGGAAGATTATATGCGCTTCCGGATCCTGCTGCATGGTCCTTGCGATCTCAACGGGATTGGCGCCGAGCACATAGCCCGCCACAACGCAACCCGCGCTGAGGACAAGCGCCATCACAAGGATGATCAAAAGAGCGATTCGCAGCTTTTTCATGTCTCCTCCTCCGTGTCAGGTCGAATAGCAATCTTGCGGATAAGGTCCGGGATCATCTTCACCAGCATTCGCAGCGCAAGCCAGAACAGCAGCAGTCCAAGGGAGATGGAGCCGAAAGAGATGCCGACGGCGGTGAGTCTGTCCGCAAGCTCCGTAAAGCTGCGCAGCGCGGTCGCGGCGCCGCTCGCGCCGTAAACGAAGACGGCGGCCTCGCAGCCGATCAGCAGTGCCGCCGCGGCGAGGATGATCGCAAGCGGCAGCGCAAGCAGCAGGCGTCCGAGACTGAAGGTTCCGCCCGATTTCCTTGCCTTCTTTGCCGCTGGGGCAGCGGATGCCCTTTCGGACCTTGCGGGTGCAGTCTTCACCGGGGCCGTGTCCGCCACAGGCTCATACACGCCCTCCGCGGGAGCATCCCAGTCCGCCTCGTCCCCCGCGTCCACGATCACGATCTGCTGGGGCTTTGCGGCCCGGACCACGGTACGCGCCTCACCCGGCGCAGTGTACACCACTTCGGCGCTCTCCCGTTCCGCGGTGTTCTCAGGGGGCGGTGTCACGGTCTCGACAGGGGCATCACTTGGAGCCTCCGTTTGGGCGGGGACAGTCTCGTCGGCGCCGGGCTCCGCTGCCTGCGCGTCCGGCTTTTCCTCGCCGAAATCATTGGTCAGGCCCATGCGCACCAGCTCGTTGATGGTCTCCTGGTCAGAACGGACAGCCTTGGCCTCCTCCTGCTTGATGGTGTCCTCATAGACATTGCGCTTCGGACTCTCGACCGCAGGCTGAGCGGGTTCTTCCGCGACCTCCTCCTTCTTTCTGCCGAAGAGGCCCTTTTTCTTTTTCTCGGACTTCTTTTTCCGGTCCTTGCTCTCAGGAGGCAGCGCAGAATATGTCTGGCTGTCGTCAAAGCCGTATTTTGCTTCCTCGGCCTTTTTCTGGGCGGCCTTTCTGCTGATGCTCTTTTTGTAGTCCTCCGCAGTCTGGTTCACGCTCAGCGCCCTGCCGGAAGTGACCGCGTTGACCACGCAGCCGAGCACACGAGTACCGGATTTGTCGAGCTTCTCGAGAGAGCTCTGGATCTCCGGCAGCGAGGACTCGTCGTAGCCGATGACGAACAGCACCGAATCCGCCACCTGATTGAGGCTCAGGGTGCCGGACACGACGCCCACCGGGGGCGCGTCCATGATGACGTACTCATAGCGCTTCTTGAGGTCCTCCACCAGCTCGATGAGCATGTTGTCCACGTTGATGGCATTATGCTCCAGCACGGAGGGCAGGATGTCCAGATAGCCCGAGAGGGTCGTGATGGCCTCGTCGGCGGTGACATCACCGCGATAGAGGGCGTTGAGGGAGTGCTCGTAATCCACCTTGTTCAGAAAGAGCGCGCCGAGGTTGGGGTTGCGGGTGTCGAAGTCGATGAGCAGGACCTTGTGCTCCATGTCGGAAAGCTGGATGGCGAGGTTTGCCGCCACGGTCGTCTTGCCCTCGCCCTCGATGGCCGAGGTCACATAGAAGCACTGGTGCCCATCCCTGGTGCCGAGACGGTTGCGCAGGATGTAGGCCGCGGCCGAGAAGTTCTGCACCACGACAGAATTCCCCACATCGCTGCGGGTCATGATGGAGTCCTTGCGCCTGTAGTAGGCATTGTCGCGCGGGATGACGCCGATGGTCTCCAGGCCGAAGAGCGTCTCCACATCGCGCACATTGTTGAGCGTGGGGTGCATCAGCAGCTCCACGATCGCAAAACCGACGCCCGCCGCGAAGCCCAGCAGGGTCAGCAGCACGACCTTGTTGTTGCCGCCGCCCACCACGCCGATGAGCTCCGCGTTCGGCTCGTTGATGATCTCCAGTGAGCCGAGCTGCAGGGTCTCGGGCAGGATATCGCTTGCGTGGCTCAGGATGCTGCGCCAGACCGCAAGGCCCTCCTCGGCGTTTCGCCAAGTCAGGCGCATCTCCAGGATCTGCGTACTGTTGTACTGCGTGACGGTGATGGCGTTTCGGATCTGGGTGGTGGTGTAGCCGAGGAGCTCGTTTTCGTTGACCACTTCGTTGAGCACACGTTCGCTGCGCAGTACGTAGCGCACCGCGTCAACCATGTCCTCGGCCAGATGGAAGTCGTTGACGTTCGGGGCGTTGTAGCCGCCCACGTACTGGCCGTTCATGTTCTTGGACGTGATGGCAAAGGAGCCGTTGATATTATACGACTGGTAGGAGCTCCGCACGACCGTCATGGCCGACAGGATCAGGCCGAAGGTCAGCCCCACCAGAGACAGCGCTACGATGACCATCCATCGCTTCTGCAGCGCGAAGAGCAGGTCGCTCACCCGCACGCGGATCACGCCGTTTTGTGTCGATTCAGTGCCCTGCAAGGGTAGTCACCTCTTTTTTCATGTCTGGTTCTGGATTATTTCCGCGTTCTGTTTTCTCCGTTTGCGCACCCTGTGAATGATGAACACGGTCAGCAGTACGATAAGCAGCAGGCACAGCGCCGCGTAGATGATGTAGTGAACGATGTAGGAGTCGCGCAGGTTGATCGTCTGGACCTCCGCGGTGTTGAGCACGCGCACATCGTAGCGGGTTTCCCTGTCGCCGCTCTTGATGAGGTAATAGGCGCCGGGATCGAGCGTCTCCATGCTCATGGTGCTGCCGGAGCTGGTCCAGGTGTAGATCAGGCCGTCCCTGTCGGAGTAGAGCGCGAGATTGATGCCGGGGATCTGCATGTCGCTGAACTCGTCGGTGATGCCGAACTGCACGCGTATGATGCGGTTGGTGGCCTCCACCATGGCCTCGGCCTCGCCGGACATGTAGCCGTAGGCGTCCACCGGGACCAGCACCTCGGGCTCGGTGATGCGGTAGTTGCCGACCGCCTCCGTCTGACGGATGCGGTAGGTCGTCCCCTTTTCCACCGCGTCGAGGACAAATTTGCCGTTGGAGTTCGTGGTGATCTCGATGGGCTCGCCGCGGCCGGACAGGACCTCAAACTTCGCGCCCGCAATGCCGCTTTCTGGATAGAGCTCGTCGTTGAGGGAGAAGCGGATGCGCATGCGCTGGCTTGCGATGGTCTCGGGTGCGGGCGCCACGGCGGATTTCTTCAGGACCTCCACCTCGGTATCCTCGAGGATGCCCGCGTAATACTGCGGGATATCCCGCTCACGCAGGGTGTAGTTGCCGAGATACAGCTCGCCGCTTTCACCGAAGCCGGTCTCGTCGCAGACGATCTCGTCCACGATCTGGCCGATGCGGTAGCGCAGGGTGCCGTCGGCGGTGATGATGTTCTCCGCCGCCACCACTTCAAAGCTGCCGCCGGAGATCCTGCTGCCGTTTTCGGCGTCGACCATCTGCACGCGGATCACGTTCTTCGAGGGCATGACCGGCACACGCACGACATAGGGGTCGGGCCAGTCATAGGTATCATTGAGGACAAACTCGATGTTCTCCGAACCCTCGTAGCCCTCCGCCTCGGTCAGCTCATGCAGCTCGTAGCTGCCGGCTGCCAGCTTCTCGGGGAAGTAGTAGGTGCCGGTGTCCGTGGTCTCATAGAAGCGGAAGGACTGGCGCTCGGGGTAATAGGTATTGAGGATCTGGAGGGCGTGGTTCTCGCCGTAGAGCTCGAACTGGACGTTTGCCTCCTTGACGGTGCGGTCGGTCTCGGCGTCGACCAGCATGACGTAGACGGCCGATTTTTTGCCGAGGTCCGGATCGTCGCCCGGGCCATCGCCCTGGCCGTTGCCGCCGCCGTCACCGCCGCCGGTGCCGCCGCCGCTGCCCGGCAGATCGGGTGTCGGCGTGACGGTGGGTGTGGGCGTGGGCGTGGGTGTAATGGTGGGCGTGGGGCTTGCGTCGTAGGTCGGAACCGGCGACCAGCCGCCGCCTCCTCCGTCGTCACCGCCGTACCAGGTCGTGGTGGGGACAGGCGAGGCCCCGCCGTTTTCGTCGCCGTACCAGGGGTCGATCTCATCGTTGTCGGGTATATGTACAAGATACAGACTCAAGAGCAGAATGATGAGCATCAAAATCAGCATCAGCGCGCTGAACATATCAGACGCGGGCTGCCAATAGTTCAGCTCTCCATCGTTCTGCTTGACTTTTTTCTTCATTGCTTGCTTTCCCCTGAAATCTGCTTTTCAAACTCTTCCACGGGGATGGGTCTTGAAAGGTAGAAGCCCTGGCCCTCCGAGCAGCCGCATCTGCGCAGCATGGTCAGCTGCTCCATGCTTTCGATGCCCTCCACCGCGACATTGATGTTGATCTTCCTTGCCTGCTCAAACACGGCGTTGAGCGCGCCCTGGTTCTGTCTGCCGTCGAAGCGGCGCAGATCGAGCTTGAGCACGTCGACGGTAAGCCGGTCGATGGTGCTCAGGGAGATGTAGTCGCCGTTGAAGCCGTCCATGATGACACGGAAGCCCTGCTGGCGCAGCTTCTCCTCGGTCTCGAGCACGGACTGCGGGGATTCGAGATAGGCATTCTCCGCGATCTCCACCTCCAGATAACGGGGCGGGATGCGGTACTTCTTGAGCATCTCCTCCAAAAAGCCCGCAAGGTCCATCGCCAGGATATCGGTCTTGGTGGCGTTGATGGCCAGGGGCATGGGGCGCACGCCGTTGTCGATCCAGCGGCGGATGGTGGCGAAAACGCTCTCCCAGATATACTGGTCAAGCTTGGTGATATAGCCGTTTTTCTCGAGGATGGGGATGAACACCGCCGGGGACACGGTGCCGAGCTTGCCGTGGTTCCAGCGGACCAGGGCCTCGCCGCCGATGACCTTGCGGGTGTTGAGGTCGTGCTTGGTCTGCAGGTAGAACACAAACTCGCCGCTGCGCATGCCCTCAAGGATCTGGGGCATGAGGATCTGCTCGTTGCTGCCGGCGGACGCGGGGGCGCCGCTGCCGATCTGGCCGGAGGCGGAGAAGCCCGTGTTCTTGGGCAGGCGCTCGAGAAGCTCGGTGATCTGCTTGAGCTCTTTCTGCTCGCGGTATCGGACCTGGTCACTCACGGGCGGGATGACGTTTTTATGGAACTCTTCCGTGAAAAGGCCCAGGTTGCGGCGCAGCATGTTCCAGGAGATGCGGTAGATGATGTTGAACATGAGCGACAGGATCATGCCGGCGATGGAGGTGTAGAATGCAACCTGAATACCGCTCAAGAGCGTCTGCACGCTCGTCAGGGCGATGTCGATCGAGCTGAAGCCGATGCCGCGGATACCGATCAGCAGGCCGATGAAGGTGCCCAGAATGCCGAGACCGGTCAGGGTGCCGGGGATCTGGAGCACGACGTTCTGCCAGGAGCGCAGGGCGAGGATGTCCTCGTTGATATAGTCCTCGATATCTGTCAGGGCCTGGCCGGATTCGCGCTGCACCTGGACCTTCTCCCGGTAGTCGCGGAACAGTCCGTCCAGCGTGCGCTGATGGAAGAAGTCCTCGATCTGGGACATGACGGACCAGGTGGAGCTTGTCTGTACCTCCAGCGCCCTCTCTATATTGTTCAGTCCCGTTTCAAAGGCGCGGTAATACGCCACCACCGGCAGTATGCCGAGTACCACGCCCGCCAGCACGATGCACTCCATGATGACGATGAACACCGTGGAAATGTTGTCCGGGGCGTATGAGGTCAGCACAATGCCGCCGATCAGGATAAAAATAACCAGCGTATAAATCAGTCTTCGCATAACGATCTCCTACCTGTCCAACTCTCCGGGTTGGCTTTTTTCAGATTGCAAAAGCGCCTGTGCCGGGTGATATCCGGTACATGCAGTCAAATGTGTATTTGTTACCATATTTTGTTATGTGCTTCAAGAGCGATTTTGCACGGCACGCCGGAGGGGACGGCGCCGACGCGCACTTCAACGCATACTATTACTTATGTAGTATACCACCTTCGGATAACGCTTGCAACCAATTTTTTTCAATTAATTACAAATTTTCTTCATTTCAGCTTCGTTATGCGGTTTCGCTCCGTTTTCTCCGTTTTCCATCGTTTCCAGACAATCCATGCCGCAAGCGGATTGCAATTTTGCGCACGATCCTGTATAATGCTTTGATGTAAAAAGAAGCTCTAAGGCTCATCACTTGCGGGGTACCCCGCAAGTGCTTTTCCCGCGGCGGGAAAAGCACGCCCCTTCGCTTATTAACCGCCCAAGGGCGTTTAATAAAAAATCTTTAGGAGGAATCCGAAACAATGAGCAAAGCAAGCAAACGGCTCCTGGCACTCACCCTGGCACTGGTCATGGTGCTCGGCCTGGCGGCCTGCGGAAAAACAGCTCCCACCGCCACTGAAGCCCCCGCGCCCACTGAGGCCCCCGCGCCTTCTGAGGCCCCTGCGCCCACTGAGGCCCCTGCGGCTGAACCTGCGGTCAAGGCCGGCACCGACACCTACTCCATGATCGACAACTTCGATATCACCACGCTGGACTATCTGTACAACAACAAGTCCTCCAACGGCGATTACACCTCGAACTTCATCGAGGGCCTGCTGACCCAGGATCCCCACGGCAAGCTGGTCCCCGGCATGGCCAAAGAATGGTCCTGCAACGAGGACGCCTCCGAGTGGACCTTCATCATCCGTGACGACGCCGTCTGGTCCACCAGCAGCGGGGAAGAGTATGACGCCGTCACCGCCGAGGACTTTGTCACCGGCCTCAAGCACGCCGCCGATGTCAAGTCCGAGACCCTCGGCCTGGTCGCTGACCTGATCGTCGGTCTGCGCGCTTACTCCGAAGGCACCGGCACCTGGGAAGACGTCGGCGTCAAGGCCGACGGCGACACCCTGACCTACACCCTCACCGGCCCTGTCGGCTACTTTGACGGCATGACCACCTACTCCATCCTCTTCCCCGCCAACGCCGAGTTCCTGGAATCCAAGGGCGCGGACTTCGGTGCCGTCACCCCCGACTCCATCCTCTACAACGGCTGCTACATTCTGAGCTCTCTCGTCCCCTCCCAGGAGGTCCGCTTCGACGCAAACCCCAACTACTATGACGCGGACAACGTGAAGGTCCAGCATGTGGTCGTGACCTACACCAACGCCGAGGATCCCGCCCAGGGCTTCAACATGTTCGTCAACGGTGAGGTCTCCTCCGCCCGCATCAACGCCTCCCTGCCCGATGTGGTCGCAAAGGCCAACGAGCTCTACCCCGACAACCAGTTCAAGAGCCTGACCACCGCCACCTCCTACTGGGGCGCCTTCAACTGGGACCGCCGCCTGTACGCCCTGTACAACGATCCCTCCGTCTCCACCACCTCCAAGACCACCGAGGAGCAGAAGAACGATACCCGCACCGCCATCCTCAACGCAAACTTCCGCCGCGCGGTCTACGCCGCCTACTCCGCCCACGCCGTCCAGGCCATCACCAACGGTGAGGAGAACGCCGACGATACCCTGCGCAACACCCTCGTCCCCTACACCTTCGCCACCACCTCCGACGGCCGCTCCTACGGCGCCATCGTGACCAAGTATGTGGAAGAGCTGGTGCCCGAGTACGCCGGCATCGACCTCAACGACGGCCATGACGCATGGTACAATCCGGAGCTTGCCAAGGTCTTCGCCGAGAAGGCCAAGGAAGAGCTGGGCGACTCCATCAGCGCCTGGCCCGTGCACCTCGATGTGCCCGTGTACGCCTCCAACGAGAACCAGAAGAACATGCAGCTTGCCATGCAGAAGTCCATTGACGACGCCATCGGCGATTACGTCAAGGTCGACCTGCAGTTCCTCGAGGGCGACTCCTCCGTCTACTACTCCGCCTTCTACAACCAGCCCGACGGCGTGTCCAACTCCATCGACCTGGTCTTCGGCGCAGGCTGGGGTCCCGACTACGGCGATCCGCTGACCTATATCCACTGCTTTGACATCCACGACGGCGACATGCTCAACTACTCCGGCATCAACTACGAGAGCCAGGGTCAGGACGACGAGCAGAAGGCCGTCCTGAAGGCCATCGGTCTGGAAGACATCCAGGCTGTGGTCGACGAGGCCACCGCCGCCACCGGCGATGAGCGCATCGAGCTCTTTGCCAGGGCCGAGGCCATGCTGCTGACCGAAGGCATCCTGCGTCCCTACTCCACCAGAGGCGCGACCCTCGGTGTGAGCAAGGTCGTCCCCTTCTCCGCCGCCTACGGCCTCTACGGCCAGGCCGCCTACAATGCCGTTCCTTACTTCAAGTACATGGAGCTACAGGACACGCCCGTCCTCGCCGCCGACTACTATGCTGCCAAGGAAGCCTGGCTTCAGGGCGAATGATTAAGATATCTTGGTCTGTTTGACGCTCAAAGTCCGTTAGCTGCGTGATGCGCCCCCCATTCTTTTCTTTTCGGTCTTGCCCGAAAAGAAAAGAACGCGCCGCGCCCGGTGTAAGAAAAGAAAAGGGCGCTCGCAAGTGGTATACGGTCCTGCGCCACGCCGACCGCGGAGGGCTTCGCTTACGCTCGCGCCGCTGTCTGGTCGTACGACCAACCGTGCGTGACATTGGCTATACGCATCAAAACGCATTGACCCATCAACAGGGGGAGCCGGATTGCTCTCTGGCTCCCCCGCTTTTTCAAAGCATTTCATGGCATTCTTTTACAGCATCCCCTGTCATTCTGAGCGAAGCGAAGAATCTCCCGGTTTTTGCAAGCCCGCGGAGAGATCCTTCGCTTCGCTCAGGATGACAATATAAACGTGATGACAATACAAACGTTAGGAGGCGACGCTTTCAGTGGGAAAGGGATACATATGGAGCCGATTGCTACGGTCGGTCCTTTCCATTCTGATCATCATGCTGATCGTGTTCACCATGATCTATACCATGGTGCCGCGCGAGAACATTTTCTTTGAAGACAGCACCTACCGCAAGCTCAGCAGCAAGTCCGACGACAAGACGGAGTATGTCTACTCCACATGGCAGAAGCTGGGCTACCTCGACTATGTGCGCATCAACGACTACTGCCTCACGCTCTACGAGGCGGGCACCCCCGAGATGAGCGAGGCGGTCAAGCCCGAGTCGAAGGAGAGCCAGGACTTTGTCCGCATCTATACCGAAAAGGGCTACACCGTCGAAAAGTTCCTGGGCAACGGGCGCTACTACGCCTATAAGGATGTGCCGATGATCCGGCGCATGGCCTCGTGGCTTTCCAAGCTCATCGTCATCGACACGCCCCTGTCCGTCAAGGATGAGACCAATCCCGATCTGCCGCGCTCGCTCTCTCTCGGGCGGACGCCGACCGGCGGCGTTGCGCTCATCGGCAGCGGCAGCGTCCACAAATACCTGCTCTATACCGACAGTCACTTCCCGTGGCTGCACCAGAACATCATCAAGCTCAACTTCGGCACCTCCTATCCTTCCTACCAGGGCCTGGACGTGATGCGCGTGCTGTTCCAGTCCCAGGGCACGGAGGTCAAGCGGCACGTCACCTTCGACACCGGCTACGAGACTGACTCCGGCATCAACTTCGGCACGCTCAAGTACAAGAGCGTGCTCGACCGCATGGACAAGAAAAAGTTCAACGACAACTACGCCGACTACGAGGTCTTTCGCAACCAGCCCTCCATGATCGGCACCTCCTTCATCATGGGCCTGCTTGCCATGGGGCTTGCCTATCTTCTGGGTCTTCCGATCGGCGTACTGATGGCGCGGCGCAAGGACAAGCTTGCGGACAAGCTCGGCATGATCTACATCATCTTCATCATCGCCGTGCCGTCGCTTGCGTACATCTACCTGTTCCGCTACATCGGCACCACGCTTTTTAACCTGCCCTCCGTCTTCACCACCTACGGGCCGGGAGATGTGCGCTCGTGGATCCTGCCGGTCATTTCCCTGGCCCTGCCGTCGATTGCCAACCTCATGCTCTGGACCCGGCGCTACGTGGTGGACCAGATGAGCGCGGACTACGTGAAGTTTGCCAAGGCCAAGGGACTCAATCAGCGGGAGATCTTCAACGGCCACATCTTCAAAAACGCCGTCATCCCCATCGCCCAGGGCATCCCCACCTCGCTTGCCGGGTGCATCACCGGCGCCATCATCACCGAGGCCATCTACTCCGTCGGCGGCATGGGCAAGATGCTCCCCAGCGCCATCAAGCAGTACAACAACGTCATGATCGTGGCGCTGGCCTTCCTGTTCTCCACGGTATCGGTGCTGTCCGTCCTGGCGGGCGATATCGTGCTGACCAAGGTCGACCCGCGCATTTCCCTCAGTGAGAAGGCAGGGAGGTCGTAATGGAAGCTGACAACAATCTGTTTGAATTTGCGGACTTTGACGAGCTCGAGTCCGAACACATTGTGGCCCCGCGCTACTCCTACTGGAAGAGCGTCTGGCGCACCTTCTTCAAAAACAAGTTCACGGTCGGCGTGGCGGTCCTGCTGATCTTCATCATCGCTTTTGCCCTCATCCAGCCCATGCTCTCCGGCTACAGCCCCATCGTCACGCCGAACATCAACAACGCCGGCATGAAATTCCTCAAGCCCAGCGCCGAGCATATCTTCGGCACCGACCATGTTGGCAACGAGGTCTTCGACGCCGTGTGGGCAGGCGCGCGCAACTCCATCATCATCAGCTTTGTCTGCACGTTTATCAACATGCTCGTCGGCATCCCCATCGGGGCGCTGTGGGGCTTTTCCAAGAAGATGGACCGCTGGATGATCGAGGTGTACAACATCATCTCCAACATCCCCTTCCTGCTGCTGGCGATGATTTTGTCCTACGTGCTGGGCGCGGGCATGCGCTCGCTCATCATCACGATGACCTGTACCGAGTGGATCTTCGTGGCCTACTTCATCCGCACCCAGGTCATGATTATCCGCGACCGCGAGTACAACATGGCCTCCAAGTGCCTCGGCACGAGCACCTGGACCATGATCCTGCGCAACATTCTGCCCTACCTCATCTCCGTTATCATGACCTATGTGTCCCGGCAGATCCCCTCGCTCATCTCCTACGAGGTGTTCCTGTCCTTCATGGGTCTCGGTCTCGGCACCACCAACGCCTCCCTGGGCCAGTCCATCTCCATGTACACCTCCTACATGAACGGCTATCCGCACCTGTTCTGGATTCCCGTGGGCGTGCTGGCCATCATCTCCATCTCGCTGTACATCGTGGGACAGAGGCTGGCGGACGCGGCCGATCCGCGCACACATATGTAAGGGGGACGCCATGGAAGAGAGAAAAATCGTTCTGTCCGCAAAGGACGTGGAAGTCAAGTTCAGAGTCCGCGACCGCTACCTCACCGCCATACGCGGGGTGTCCCTCGACCTCTACGAGGGGGAGACCTTCGCCATCGTGGGCGAGAGCGGCTCGGGCAAATCCGTTTTCACCAAGACCTTCACCGGCATGCTGGAGTCAAACGGCTCCGTGACAAAAGGCTCCGTCATGTTCCACGGGAAGGACCTGACCAAGCTCAAAACCGACAAGGACTGGGAGGGCATACGCGGCTCGAAGATCGCCACGATCTTCCAGGACCCCATGACGAGCCTCAACCCCATCCGCACCATCGGCTCCCAGATCACCGAGGTCATTGAAAAGCACCAAGGCGTTTCCAAGAATGAGGCCAAGGCCCAGGCCATCGAGATGATGGAGCGCGTGGGCATCAAGGACGCGGCCAGCCGCTTTGACGAGTACCCCTTCCAGTATTCCGGCGGCATGCGCCAGAGGATCGTCATCGCCATCGCCCTGTCCTGTCACCCGGAAATTTTGATCTGCGACGAGCCCACCACGGCTCTCGACGTGACCATCCAGGCGCAGATCATCTCGCTCATCCGCGATCTGCAGCATGAGCTCGGGTTCACAACCCTCTACATCACCCACGACCTCGGCGTGGTGGCAAACGTTGCCGACCGCGTTGGCGTCATGTACGGCGGGCAGATCATCGAGTACGGCAATGTCGAAGAGATTTTCTTCGATCCCCGCCACCCCTACACCTGGGCGCTGCTGTCAAGCCTGCCGCAGCTCGGCGAAAAGGGCAAGGAGCTCTATTACATCACAGGCACGCCGCCCTCTCTGTACAACGAGATCAAGGGCGACGCCTTTGCCCCGCGCAACGAGCATGCCCTCAAGATCGACTTTGTGCAGGAGCCGCCCTTCTTCAAGGTGACGGACACCCACTACGCCAAGACCTGGCTGCTCGACCCCAGGGCCCCGAAGCTGGAAAAGCCGGAGGTCATCCGCAACCTCCACGAGAAGATCCAGAAGATGACCGATAAGGGAGGCGCGTTCCATGTCGAATGAAAAAAACGGCCGCGAAGTGATCCTGTCCGTCAAACATGTGGACATCTCCTTCGAGGTCGGGCATAAAAAGAAATTCGACGCCGTAAAGGACGCGAATTTCGACATCTATAAAGGCGAGACCTTCGCCCTGGTGGGCGAGTCCGGCTCCGGCAAGACCACCCTGGGCCGCGCGATTTTGCGCATAAACCCGTGCAGTGCGGGCGAGATCCTCTTTGAGGGCAAGCGCATTTCGGGAAAGATCTCCCATGAGGAGGACCGGAACGTGGTGCGCAACATTCAGATGATCTTCCAGGACCCCGCCGCCTCCCTCAATGAGCGCGCCACCATCGAGTACTGCGTGTCCGAGGGCCTGTACAACTTCCACCTGTACAAGGACGAGGCAGACCGCATCGCCAAGGTGGACAGGGCGCTCGAGAGCGTGGGCCTGCTGCCCGAGCACAAGTCCCGCTATCCGCACGAGTTTTCCGGCGGGCAGCGCCAGCGCGTGGGCATCGCAAGAGCGATGATCATGGACCCCAAGTTCATCGTCGCCGACGAGCCTATCTCCGCGCTCGATGTTTCCATCCGTGCGCAGGTTCTGAACCTCATGAACAAGCTCAAGGCCGAGAAGAACCTCACGTATCTGTTTATCGCCCACGACCTTTCCGTCGTGCGCTTTATCGCCGACCGCATCGCCGTCATCCACCGCGGCGAGATCGTGGAGATCGCCGATTCCGAGACCCTGTTTGAGTACCCCATCCACCCCTACACGGTGTCGCTGCTTTCGACGGTGCCGATGCCCGATCCCATTGTGGAAAAGAGCAGAAAGCACATCGTATACGACCCCTCCCAGCTCGACCAATCGGGCGAGAAGCGCGAGCTCAAGGAGCTGCGCCCGGGCCACTTCGTTCTGGCAAACTCCAAGGAGTACGCAGGCTATGCGGAAAAGATCACGAGGCTCGAGAAGGAGCGGCGTCAGTAAAAGCCCCAGGCGATGACCGCCGAGACAATCAGATACACGATCCCGAGAAAGAGAGGATAGTTGAAGGCTTCCTCTCTTTCTTCCTTTTTGTCGGCCTCCCACGCCTCAAAGCTCTTCCCGCCCCGGGCAAGGCCGCGGCTGAAAATGTATTCGGAGATATCCAGATCGCCCCGGAGGATCAGCGCGTACACGACCCCGCACACCAGCAGCACCAGGGCGATGACGGTGAGGGTATCGGTAAAGACCAGAAGCCTGCTCCCCTGCGGCGCTCTGAGGGCTCTGGCCGCGGGATAGGCAAGCGTTACCAGCAGGTGCGCGAGAAGCGGTCCCGGCTTCGGCTTTTTCCCGGATCTGAACATTGGCTCTCTCCCCTTTCCTGAGTACTATCTTATCAGTTCCCACAGGCTTCGTCAACCGGGCACAGAGGTGTAAAACAGCAGGGGCCGATGTTTTGATCGGCCCCTGCGCCTGTATAAATTCTGTCCGGCTTACCAGATGATCACACGGTCCTCCGGGGCGAGGTACATCCCGTCGCCCTCGGTGATGCCGTAGAAGTCCAGGAATTCGTCGAACTGCTGGAGCGTGCAGTTGACGCGCAGATAGCCCATCGGGTGCACATCGTTGATGCGGCGGTAGATCATCTGCAGCGTGTCCTTATCGAGCCAGAGGCCCGCATAGGCGCGGAAGAAGGCGTCGTAATCGAAGTTCTCCTTCTCGGCGGCAATGCGCAGCGCAACCTTGATGCCCGCCATATCGGCCCCGGCCTCGCCGGTCACGATGCTGCCGTAGAGGTCCTGCCCCTCCCAGGGGTGGATGGCGTTGTAGTAGTCCTCCATCTTCTGGTTGCGCCGGAGGAACTCCGCGTAATCCTCCTCCGTCCACCAGGCGGCCAGATTGCCGTCCTTGTCATACTGCGCGCCGGTGGAGTCAAAGCCGTGGGAGATCTCGTGACCGATCACGGCGCCGAGCGTGCCGAGCAGCTCCTCATCGGACATGTCGCTGTTGTAGGCGCCGCCCTGCGCGAAGGCGCCGAGGATGGTGATAGTGTTGTTCGACCAGTCATAGAAGCAGTTGACAGTCTGGGGCGTAGAGCTCCACTTCTCCTTGTCCACGGGGTCGGGATACTCTTTTACGCTCTTGGCGATATTGTAAGCCGTAATGCTTCTGTTGGCCTCCCAGAGGGTGCCGCCGTCCTCGGGGCCTGCAAAATTCAGCTCCTCACAGCTGTACTTTTCCCAGCTGTCGGGATAGAGGCTGCGGGGCTCGATGCTGTCCAGCTTCTCGATGGCCTTTTCGCGGGTCGCGTCGGACAGGAAGTCAGCCTCTTCAATGATTCCGTGGTAGGCGTCCAGGATCTCCTTCATCATGGCGAGGATGCGATCCTTGTCCTCCTGCCGGAGATAGGTCTGGGTATAGAGCTGGGCCACGGGCCATTCCAGTGACTCCGCGACCGCGGAGGAGAACACCGTCTCGTCGTCGAGCATGCCAGTTGCGCCGGAGATGGCGTTGTTGCAGGCATAGTTCCACTCATAGCACTCGCGGTCCAGGCTGCCCGCCGCGCCGAGGACGCCGTGCACGATGATAAAGTCCTTCATGAGGGGCAGGTTTTCATCGGTGTACAGCTCTGCAAGCTTTTTTAGTCCGTCGGGGTTCATAACCATATACTGCTCCGCTTCGGGAAAGCCCGTGGCTGCCAGCTCCTCCAGGATCGGGAGCTTGCCCTGGGCCGCCTTCAGCTCGTCAAAGCTGAAGTAGTTGAGGGTCTTTTCCCTGAAGTCCGGCTTCTGCTGATCTTCGCTGGTATACAGGGCGGGGGCCAGCATGGTCTCAAAGGCCAGGCAGTTGTCGATCTTCTTCTGCGCCTCATCCTCCGTATAGCCGAGCTTAATGAGCATCTTGTGAGCCAGCTCTGTCAGTGCTTCCTTCTTGATGGCACCGTAGTCGGTCAGCTTTTCATACTCGGCGGAATCCCCGAGCAGAGGGGCAACATCGATCACGGTGAGCACATGCTTTGTGGAATCCAGAGAATCCGGGATGGAGCCGGCCATAAAGAGCGAGGCAAGCTCGTCCTCATCGCGGGTATTCACGAAGTACCGGCTCAGCTCGTCGATGGAGCTGACAGCCTCCAGCGGCGCAAGCGCCTCCTTGAGCGGCGTCACGCCCAGGGCATTGCGGCTGTCCCAGTCCATCATCAGCTTGAACAGGTCGTAGGCCAGGCGCTCGTCGTGTCCCTCCGGTGCGTCGCCGAGGAACATGTTTTTGATATCCTCCGCCTTCTTCAGACTCAGGTCCATCAGGGTGCCGCCGAAGGGATAGCCCTCCGGGATCTCAAGGGTGAGGATCTTGTCCTTGTTGACGGCGAGGACGAAGTTATCCTTCAGATCGGCAGTCGTCTCTTCCGTCACGACGCCGTCCAGATCGCTGCAAATCCAGGGCGTGCCTGTGGTGTAGTCCGGCCCGTCGGCAAAGGCGGAAACTGTAAGCGATGCAAGCAGCGCCAGCGCCAGCAGGATGCTGAGGAATTTTTTCATGTTGCGGTCTCCTTTTATTAATATTTTATTATGCCTTTGTTCTCCTTATTATATAGATAATCCCATAAAAATTCAAGAGAACCGGGTTGAAAACAAATCTTTAGCAATTTATCACAAAAAAGAATCTTTGCATTAGGCGATATTGTACAGGGAGTGAGAAATGCACAAACCCGCTTGGCAAATCGGACTTGTGCATTTATATTCATAGCCAAGATAGAGGCGCGGCGTTCAAGAGTACACCCCCGCACGGAAGCAGCTTTCGCGGGAGCGGAAAGGGAACATCGCCGAAGTAAAGAAGTGCAGCTGCGTATTTCTTTGCTGGGTCGTCGGAGAACATCCGCCGGACTGTCACGCGAGTGGAGCGCTATCGAGTACAGGATTCACCGCCGGGGCCACCGATGCCCACCAGTATGAGCGCATCTGCGACACCTGCCTGCGCTGCAGTCCCTTTATGGTCGAAAAGTCCCTGGCGCGAAACGGCGTGCACGGCACGGACGAGCACATCCCCGTGCGCTCCTACCTGCAGGGCATCCGGGTGCTCATGCGCATCATGGAGCTCGGCAACATCGAGGCGTAAGTGTGACAGTTGTGTGACAGTTCATGTGGTATCTTGGACCCGTAAAGCGAAGAACCAACAATATAATAAAGGAGGATATCACAATGAGTGAAGTCAATAAGAATCTGGAGAATATGGCCGACGAGCAGCTCGGCACCGTGGCGGGCGGCATGTCCGCGGAATACCTCGCGGCGATGGACGTGATGGCCGGCAAGTACGGCAACGGTGAGGACCGCAGAAGAAGACTCACCGCGGCAGGCTTCAACTATGACGCCGTGCAGCATCTGGTCAACGGCCTTGCCAAGGGCTACGGCCCCGTCGCCGCCGATGTCATCAACGGCCGCTACGGCAACAACGAGTACCGCATCAACGCCCTGCGCGCCGCGGGCTACGACCCCTACCTGGTGCAGGATCTTGTCAACGCGATGCTGAAGTAAACCGACAGTCAAACGGGCGCGTTGCAAAATACCAGTTTTCACAAAACACAGCCTTATGAGCGTAGGGGAGGGGCGCCTGTGCCCTCTATGGGTATGCCCCTCCCGGCAGTACAGCACAACCATAAAAAACAATGTACGGCGAAATCGTAGCATTTTACGAAATCGCCGTACATTTTCGTAGTTCAAGTCTGTCGTGCGCGGGAGGTGCAAGCCCCTCCCCTACTGCCGGGAAGTATCACATTTACAGGTACAACCCCATTTTGAAACGCGCCCTTTTTTTGTTTCTCCTGTAGATTTTTTATGTCAACTGTGATATAATGCGCATCGACAATAAAAATGATTGTGGGTATCGGCTTTAGTCAGCAATATAGGCAGGATCAACACTTGTAGCGTAAAACTTGTACCGTAGGGGCCGATGCCCTCATCGGCCCGAAACCTTAAAGCTTGTACAATGTACCCACGTTTCGGGTCGATCTGGGGATCGACCCCTACGAGACGGGCACTTTGACAGTTTGCTGAGTTAAGCCGATACCCATAAAAATGATTACATTTACGCAGGAGAATAAGCCGCATGTGGCCTTTTGGAAAGAAAAAAGTGCAAGTCACCGTCATGAGCCGTGAAAACGCGGTTCAATACTGCCGGGAAAAGCACAGGCAGCCTTCGGTGATCATCTCCATCTCCGACCCCAACCGGACGTATGAGACGGGCCCCTTCTGCTCGAAAGAAAACGGCGTGACCGCCATCCTCCCCCTCTCCTTCTGCGACGCCGACGGTCCGGGCAAGGACGTGTACGGACGCGACGTGGACGAGAGCGACCTGATGCAGGATGAGGACGCCGCGAAGATCGCGCGCTTTGTGCGGGAAAACCGCGACAAGCTCATCATCGTCCACTGTGACGCCGGGTTCTCCCGCTCGGCAGGTGTGGGGGCGGCGATCGCCAAATACTTCACCGGCGACGCGAAGCGCTATTTCGGCGGCGTTGATTACGAGCCGAACATGTGGTGCTATTCCAAAACCATGATGGCGCTGCTGGAGGATTGACTGCTGCAAAATAGAGCTTTTCCCCTTTCGTTACACCTTATTGGTATATCGAAAGGGGATTTTTAGTTTTTCATCTCAAGGTGTCAACTCAGCGACAGCTTTTTCTTGCTTTTCGGTTAGCCGCTTGTTATAATCAAATTGCGACACAAGTTCATATTATTGCAAGGTTCGGGATACGTTTTTCCTCTTTGGAAAAAATGCATCCTCCATTTTCGTATCCTCACCTTGTGGAGCGGAACTTGTGTCGCAACATGCGGAGCGATGTGTTTTTCGCGCATGGCTCCAGCCATGCGCGTTTTTTGTCAGTATAAACTGCTTTAGCAAGGAGAATTTACCATGAAAATATTGTGTAAAACTCTAGCTTGTTTGTTCTGCATACTTATAGTTTTGAGCGTTAATTGTACTGCCTTTGCAGAGGAATGTATTGTTGCTTCAGGTACATGTGGAGACAATTTGTCGTGGGAAATTGACAGCAATGGGTTACTGAACATTAGTGGAACCGGGAAAATGGGTGATCCTTCTGATGCATGGTTGCAGTATTGCGATACTATCACTTCTGTAGTCATCGAGCAAGGTGTGACAAGCATTAGCGAAAGGGCGTTTTCTGGTTGTTGGAAATTGACAAGTATACGCATTCCTAACAGTATAACAAGTATTGATGCTATGGCGTTCTCATGGTGCAGTAATTTAATGGAAGTGATAATCCCGAGCAGTGTTCATTATCTCGGGGATAATGTTTTTTATAGTTGTAGTAAGCTTGCAAAAGTAATAGTTCCTGAAAGTGTAACAAGCATTGGTAAATCTCTTTTTGTCAATTGCGGTGCTTTAAAAACCGCCGGACCAATTGGGAGCGACACGAATATCGAATTTGGTTGGCTAACGGAGATTCCTGCAAACGCATTCCAGAACTGTGGACTAAAAAGCGTTATTCTGCCTGATGGACTAGTGAGTATTGGTACTTATTCTTTTTCATACTGTGTAAATCTGGAAAATGTAATTTTACCTTCAAGCCTTACAGATATTGGTAAATATGCCTTTTTTGATTGCGAAAAATTAAAATCGATCCATATACCTGAGAGCATTTCAAATATTGCTGAGGGAACTTTTGAACACTGCATGGACATTACAGATATATATGTACCTTCATCTGTGAAGACCATCGGAGCAAGTGCATTCTGCGATTGCGCTGGGCTTACTAATGTTTACCTTTCTGAAGGTATTGAAACTATAAAAGACAGCGCTTTTTCAGGCTGTACAAATCTGGAAACGATTACAATTCCCTCTAGTGTAACAAACATAGGGCAGCAAGCTTTTTCGGGCTGTATAAGCCTGGAAAAGATTACAATTCCCTCCAGCGTAATAAGTATTGGGCAACGAGCATTTGATCAATGTGAAAAACTGAAAAGTGCTGGGCCGATTGGGTCTGGTTGTAACATTGAACTTGGCTGGGTAAGCAGTATACCCGATGGCGCCTTTTCGTACAATACCTGTTTATCGGACATCATAATACCAGATGGGATTACAGTCATTGGACACACTGCATTTCTTGGATGCAGCAATCTCACATCTGTCAAGCTTCCTGAAAGCCTGACAAGCATCGGGGGCTCTGCATTTGAACGGTGCAGTAAGCTTACAGCAGTAATAATACCAATGGGTGTAACAAGTATAGGATACAATGCGTTTGCACGTTGTAATCTTTCATATTTGCAGATTCCGGCAAGCGTGAATCTGATTGAGTATCAGGCGTTTTCCAGTTGCGAATCGTTGATAAGCGCTGGGCCGATTGGCACAGACTGTAATATTGAATTTGGCTGGGAAAACGAAATACCGGATGACGCTTTTCGCGGATGCAGCAGTCTCAAGACTGTGAGTATTCCAAACAGTGTAACAACGATTGGGAAAAGAGCCTTTTCAGGTTGCAGCGGATTGACGGACATTGTTATACCGCTTGGGGTAATCAGCATTGGAGACAATGCTTTTACCGGTTGCAGTGGGCTGACAAATGTTGTAATCCCCTCAGGCGTGGTCAGCTTAGGCAACAGCGCTTTTGAAAACTGCGGCAGCCTGGAGAGTGTTGTAATTCCCTCCACTGTTACAGAAATTAAAGATACATCTTTTTCAAACTGCAAAAAACTCACGGAAGTCATATCCCCGATTTGGCGTAATTTCAGTAATTGTCCGGTCGTATCGGTTACGATTCCTGACGATACAGAAAAAATCTGCAAGCAGGCTTTTTATGGGTGCAGTGCTTTAGCGAACATTGATATACCAGACAGTGTAAAGGAAATTGGAGATCAGGCTTTTTATGGATGCACAGGGTTAACAGAGGCGACAATTCCAGGCGGTGTGACGGCAATTTCGAATTATGCGTTCTATGGATGTAGCAATTTGGAGAACATAGTAATTCCCGAAGGAGCTGAAAGTATTGGCAGTCAGGCGTTTGCCGGCTGCACAGGGTTACAGTCCGTAACACTTCCCAAGACCGTAACATCAATCGCTTATGCTGCATTTAAGGATTGTGGGAATCTAACAAGTATTGAGATCCCTGTTGGCGTAACCAGATTAAATACTGGCGTTTTTGATAACTGTTCTTCTTTGACAACTGTTACGTCTCCTTGTTGGTGGAATTATTCCAATTGTCCGGTTACTTCTGTCACCATCCCTGACGGAGCCTTAAACGTTGCTAATAACGCTTTCGGCAACTGTATCGAATTAAAGGAAATCATCATTCCGTCTACTGTGACCAGCATAGGAAACAATGCGTTCAATGGCTGCTCTGGTCTGATGAATCTGAAGCTGCCGCAAGACCTGACCTCAATTGGGACAAACGCTTTCCACAATTGTACTGGAATCACAGAGATTGAAATGCCGTACACAATCACAAATATTGGCGACTCTGCTTTTTCCAATAGTGGTCTGACAAGCGTATCTATTCCTTCGCGCGTAACCAAAATAGGCAAGAATACTTTTAGCAATTGCAGCAGTTTAATACAAGTCACTATTCCGGCAAGCGTTACAGTCATTGGAGGGTCTGCGTTTTATAATTGTGATAACCTCACCGACATTTACTATAACGGGACAGAAGCACAGTGGCTGTTAATATCCATCGGGAGTGATAATACATCCCTTACAAGTGCCGCAAGGCACTATAGTATTTCGTTTACTGTTTCATTCAATGCTAACGGGGGTGTAAACGCGCCTGATACGCAGCAAAAAGGCAGTGGCTCAGTATTGGTGCTCTCCGACAACATCCCCACACGTTCAGATTGGTGCTTCCTCGGCTGGGCAGAGCGTATTGATGCTGCTGACCCGGATTATTTGCCGGGCGGCAGCTTCACAAAGGATGAAGATACCACTCTCTACGCTGTTTGGGCGCAACCCGATTTTACGTTGCCCTCTATGCTGACATGCATTGAAGAAAACGCTTTTGAAAACTCTGCATGCCGTTTTGCAGCGATCCCAAGGGCAACGTCGGAAATTCAACGCTGCGCGTTCACAGGCTGTCAGTCACTAAAATATGTACTGATTTCCGGAACACTGGGTACTATCGATGACGATGCCTTTGACAGCGGACAGAATTTGACCATTCTCGGTATACGCGGTGGATTTGCAGAGAGCTATGCCCTGCAAAAGGGCTTCTCCTTTGTGCCCGTAAACTGATACAATTCCATGAACGCAAAAACCGGCAGGCCCCGCGGCCTGCCGGTGTGTTTTTTCTGTATGCAGCACTTACAGCGACGCCTTTTTCGCTTCGAGCTTTGCCTGGAATTTGTCGATCAGCTCCGCGTTCACAGAGGGATTTTCGAGCATGGCGTCAAAGAGCATTTCCAAGCGCTCCGCCCCGCCGTTGAAGACGTTGCGGGCATAGTACTCGACACCCGTGAGTGTGGCCTCGTACAGTCTGCCGTAGGACTTGCCGCTGCGGGCAAAGCCGCCCTCGGTCAGCGCGCCCTTGGCCAGCAGCCGGTTGAGCAGGATATGTATGGAATTGTCCTTCCAGTTTTTGTCCACCGACAGCTCCAGAATTTCACCGCGAGTCAGCGGCTTCCCGGCATCCCAGATCACGTTCATGATTTCAAGCTCGCTTTTGGTTAATTCCATTGTTACCCCTCTCTCTGTTCGTACATCCTATAACGGTATTATGCATAATATACGTATTAATTGTATGTCGATTGAGGTGAATTGTCAAGTATCCAAATGCGTCTAAAATATGAACAATACGGGCATATCAAGCCAATAAACTTGAGTAATTGTCAAAAATAGTCAAGTTTTTATTCTTCAGATATTCAGCCGTGACTCCGTCGCCCGGTGTGAGCGTGCCGGTAAAGCTGCCGTCATACACCGTGCCGCTGCCGCAGGAGGGGCTGCCCGACTTGAGAAGGGCCAGGCGCGCGCCTGTGCGCTCAGCGAGCTTCCCGGCGATCTCCGCGCCGCGCCGGAAGGCTGCCGTCACGTCCCGTCCGTCGCGGGTGACGACGCTGCCACCCCGGCGCTCGCTGGGTACGCGCGGCGTGGGCAGGCCGCCCGCCGCCTCCGGGCACACCGGGATGAGGCGATAGTGCTCCCGCAGCGCGGCGAGCACCTCCGGCGGCAGAGCGTTGTTCCCGCCGTTATACTTGCAGTTATAACCCACAAGGCAGGCGCTGATGAGAAGCGTCTCCATCCTTCACCTCCGCATGTTCATGCCGAGAAACGCCCCGCACAGGCCGCCGATGATGTGCGTAAGCTGTGAGACATTGTCCGCGAGCTTCACGCCGTTTACGATCTCGCCGCCGATGTAGAGAATCATCACCAGAATGAGCGTCAGGGGGATGCAGCCGTCGCGCATGCCCGCGAGGGACGACATGACGATCATCATGAACACGATGCCCGATGCGCCCAGCAGCGCCGAGCCCGGGAAGAACAGCCAGTGCACCATGCCCGACACCAGGGCCGTGATGAACATGGCCCAGAAGAGCGGACGGCTGCCGTAGCGTTCCTCCAGCGGCGGGCCGACCACCAGGATCATCATCATGTTGCCGATATAGTGGGAGTAGTCCTTGTGCCCCAGCACATGCAGCACAAAGCGCGGATAGGTGCCGAGATCCCGGAAGGAGGAACGGTAGACGCTGAAGAGCATGTGGGTGCTGCGCCCGCCGGTGAAGCGGTCGAGCAGCAGCACGCCGAAGCTCAGGATCGCAAAGCTCAGCACCACGGGCGAATTATACTGGATGCGGATGCCGCCGCGCCTCATGCCTCCGCCTCCAGGGACTCGAGCGCCGCGTCGTAGGCCGCCTTTGTGCGTTCGTCGAAGCAGACCATGCGCACAAGCTCGACCTCCGGGTGCGCGTCAAGGTAGACCGCGATGGTGCCGACGGCGATCTGCGCCGCTCTGTCCAGCGGGAAGCGGTACACGCCGGTACTGATGGAGGGGAAGGCCACGGTCTTGCAGCCGTACTCGCTTGCAAGCTGGAGGCAGCTCAGATAACAGGAGGCCAGCAGCTCATCCTCGCAGCTTTTCCCGCCGTGCCAGACAGGGCCGGGGGTGTGCAGGACGTACTTTGCGGGCAGGCGGTAGCCCTTCGTAAGCTTCGCCATGCCGGTCCCGCAGCCGCCCAGGGTGCGGCACTCTTGAAGAAGCTCGGGGCCCGCCGCGCGGTGGATGGCGCCGTCCACCCCTCCCCCGCCGAGCAGCGACGTGTTGGCGGCGTTGGCGATGGCGTCCACCGCCTGTTTGGTGATGTCGCCCTGTACGATCTCAATGCGTGTTTTCATGCGTCCGTCCTTTCAGAGGATTTCTTTTGCCCAGTCCGCGAGCTCCGCCCCGCTGTGCACAAGCTTTGCGCCCAGCAAGTCGCCGCTGCCCAGATAAGGACGCAGCCGCTCCGCCGTCTTGCCGATGCCGCTGCCTCCGGAGGTGGCGAAGGCCGCGATCCTCTTGCCGAACCAGTTGTAGCCGCCGCAGAAGGTGTTGACCACGTTGGGCGCGCCGCCGTACCAGATGGGAAAGCCGATGAGCACCGTGTCGTAGTCGTCAAAGTTTTCGATCCTGCCGGCGACGGGCACGTCCTTTTTTCCGAACTTCTCCCTGTTGCAGCGAGCCAGGGGGTTGGTGTAGCGCAGGTCGGCGGCGGTATAGGGCGGCTCGGGCGTGATCTCGAAAAGCTCACAATTTAGGGCCTCGGCCGCGTCCTTCGCAACGCGGGCGGTGGTGCCGTTCTCGGCGCTGAAATAGCAGATCAAAGTTTTCATATCAGATACCTCCATGATGGTTTGTATATTGATGTATTATACCACACCTGCGGCGGGCAGGACAGCTCTTTTTTATGAACGGGAAACAGGGCTGTGAGTTTGGCTTTCCGTCTCACAGCCCTGTATTTTTGTTTTCTTCCGCTCAGAAATTGAGGTCCCGCGCTGCCGGGAAGCCGTAAGCGCTTTCGGCGCTGTATACGGCACGGAGGATGGCTTCGCTCATGACCCCGGCGGCGAGGGTGCCGACAAGGTCCTGATCCGCCTGGACATCCCCGACAGAGAGGGCGTAGATGCTGTCGCCGTCCACCGAGGTGTGCACGGGCCGGATCGACCTTGCGTAGCCGTCGTGAGCCATACCCGCGATCTTGCAAAGCTGCGCCTTATGAAAGGCGGCGTTTGTCATCACGACGCCGAGGGTGGTGTTGCCGACAAATTTGTTGTCGTTGGGCGCCATCCGCTCCGTCATCAGCTCCGTGGTGCTGCGAAAGCCGGTTTTGTCCTCCGTCAGAAGGCCCGCGACCTTGCGGCCCGTCCTCGGGTCAAAGATGTCGCCGAAGGCGTTCACCGCCACGACCGCGCCGATTTTCAGCGCGCCGAGCTCCACAGCATAGCTCCCGATGCCGCTTTTCATGCAGCAAGCCATGCCCGCGCATTTACCCACCGTCGCGCCGCAGCCCGCGCCGTAATTGCCGTCCCGGTAGTTCGGCGCCTCGAGGGCGCGCATCGCCGCCTCATAGCCCATGGCGCTGTCCGGGCGAGCGGAGGCGTCGCCCACCGTCAGGTCAAAAAGGTCCGACTGTACCACCAGCGGCACCTTCGTCACGCCCACGTCCAGGCCGATGCCGTGCTCCTCCAGATATGCCATGACGCCGTTTGCGGTCCCGAGGCCGAAGGCGCTGCCGCCCGCGAGGACCACCGCGTGGATCATCTGCGCGTTTGCAAGCGGCTTTAATAATTCGGTCTCTCTCGAGGCGGGGCCCCCGCCCCTCACATCCAGTCCCGCGCACATGCCCTGTTCGCGGATGAATACGGTGCAGCCCGTTGCGCCCGCCGTATCCTCGACCTGGCCGATTTTGACGCCGAGCTCCGTGATCGGGATCTCCCGCATGTCCATAGCTTCCTTCCCTGCCTTACGCAAGCCGCTCCTCGCAGGCCTTCTCCAGCGCCTTGATCACGATGCGCAGGGCCTTGATGCGGGCGTATTTCTTGTCGTTGGATTCGATGATGTACCAGGGGGCGTTTTTGGTGCTGGTCTTCTGCAGCATCTCGTCGATGGCCTGCTCATATTCGGGCCACTTCTCGCGGTTGCGCCAGTCCTCCTCCGTCAGCTTCCAGGCCTTTTCCGGGGTGTTCTGGCGGGCGGTGAAGCGCTCGAGCTGGGTGTCCTGGTCGATGTGAATCCAGAACTTGAGCACCACCGCGCCCCAGTCGGTAAGCTGGCGCTCAAACTCGTTGATCTCGTTATAGGCGCGCTTCCAGTCGTCCTCCTCGCAGAAGCCCTCCAGGCGCTCTACCATCACACGGCCGTACCAGGTGCGGTCAAAGATGCAGACATGGCCGCTGCGGGGCAGACGCGTCCAGAAGCGCCAGAGGTACTGGCGGTTCTTCTCGTGGGGCTCGGGGGAGGCAATTGGCATCACGTCGCAGCCGCGCGGGTCCAGGGGCTTTGCCACCCGGCGGATGTTGCCGCCCTTGCCTGCGGCGTCCCAGCCCTCGTAGCAGAGGATGACCGGGATCTTCTTGAGGTAGATGATGTTGTGCAGCTCCTTGAGGCGCTTTTGCAGCTTCTTGAGCTCCTTCTGGTACTCCTCGTCCGTCAGGGCGGGAGAGAGGTCCACCTCGCTGAGCTTCGGCATATCCAGCAGCGGGAACTTCTCCTTGAAGGGCTTGCCCACATAGCGGTCCTTCCCGATGGCCTTGTCCAGCAGCCCCAGCAGCAGCGTCAGCGCCTTGTGGGTCGCCTGGGTGTGGTTGCTGCCGTCGAGCTGGTGCCAGGGGATGGGATCGCAGGTCTCCTCCATGAAGGCCTTGTAATGCTTCTCGAAGGTCTTGTACTCATGAAGCTGCCAGATATCGTCGTCGGTCACGCGCCAGGCGGTCTCGAAGCTCTCGCGCAGGGTGGCGATACGCTTGTGCTGCTCGCGCTCGCTGATGTGCACGAAGAGCTTCAGGATCACGTAGCCGCCGTCGCGCAGCTGGCGCTCAAACTCCGTCACGGCGCGCAGACGGTTTTTATACTCGTCCTTCGTGATCTCCCGGCGCAGGACCTTGCGCACACAGTCTTCCATCCAGCCGGAATCATAGAACATGATCTTGCCGTTTTCTGGGATGGCCTTGGCGTAGGGGTAGAGGAAGGGGTAGCGGCTCTCGGCCTCGGGGGTGATGACCGGGGAGACAACATTGTAGTTGCGCGGGTCGATCTCACTGATGAGCTCGTTGATGAGGCTGCCCTTGCCCGCGGCGGCCCAGCCCTCCACCAGCACGATGACGGGCAGGCCCTTCTCGCGCAGGGTCTGCTGGAGACCGGCCAGGCGCTCGCGCATCTGCTTGATCTCGGCCTTGAGGGGGTCGGATTTTCCGGGCTTGGCCGCTTCCTTTTCCGCCGCCGCGGCGGCCTCGGCCAGGGCGATCTGCGCGGCCCGCTTGGCGGCCTTCTTCTCCGCCTTCTTTGCGGCCTTCTTTGCCGCCTTTCTGTCCGCTGCCGCTGCCGCGCTCATGATGACGGCGTCCATGGCAGCTTCCTTGGCAGCCTTCTTTGCGGCCTTCTTCGACGCCTTCAGCTCATAGTAGGTCTCCGCCTGCTGTGCCGCCTCTGCCCAGGCCTCGGTCTTAGCCCGCGCACCGGCCTCCAGAGCCGCCTCCAGGCGGGCGGTTCTCTCGGCCTGCGCGGCCGCCTCCACGGCTGCCTGTGCTTCCGCCGCAGTCGGGCTTGCGGGCTCTGTCTCCGCTTCTGCCTCGACTGCGGGCGTTGCCACGGTCTCCGGGGCTTTTTCGGTCTCCGGGGCTTTTTCGGTCTCCGGGGCTGCTTCGGTCTCGGCTGCTGCCGGGGTCACGGCTGCGGTTTCCTCTGTGGGCGTCGTTTCTTCTTCCGGGGTACTTGCGGGTTTTTCCTCGTTACTCATGTCTGCTCCATCCCTTTTTTCATATTTTGTATGGTGATCGGCGTCACGCAGCGCCGCGCCGCAGGGATCCATATCCGCAGGGCAGGTTTCCCGTCTGTCCTTTTCCGGGCGGGCCGGTCCGATGAAAGGGACCTCGTCCATGCTGTGGGTCTGCTGAAAAAGCCGATACTTTCCTATGTTCTATTTTCCTACCATTTTGGATTTTCGTCAAGGGGATTTTGTAATTTTCCGGGAAGTAAAATGGGGCTGTGAAAAAAGTCAATTGACAGTGTAGGGGCCGACGCCCGGCGGCCCGAGCGGTACAGTCCAAAAATAAAGCAGAACGCCCCGGCGAAAACGTACAGTGTTACGGATTCGCCGGGGGGCAATGTGTTATTCGGGATTCTCTCAGCCGGGCCGCCGGGGGGAAGGTGAATTGCCCCAAAGGGGCAAGAGAGGCCGGCCTGGGCCGCGTCGGCCCCTACGGTGTTGATATTACTGTGTTCTTGATGAAGGGACTTTTTTCACAGCACCTCTTGATTTTACTTTCTGCGCTTTGTCCTGCAGGACGGGCAGTATTTCGGCCAGTGCTGCAGGGGTGTGGAAAAGGTGAAGCTCCGCCCGCAGCTGCGGCAGGTCCGTGTGACCGTCTCCGGCGAAAGGCGCTTTGCCCTGCAGTTCAGGCAGTAGTCCGGCCAGTGCTGGACGTTCTCCGGGAGCGTGAAGGTGCGCCCGCAGCTGCGGCAGGTCCGTGTGATCATCCCCACCGCCGAACGCCGCGCCTTTCCGCCGCCGCGGCCGGAGAGGAATCTGCTGAAAATGCTCATGCGCTTCCCTGCCCTTCTCTTATACGATTTCCCTGTACATGGCCGGGGCATCGGACTTGGAGACATTGTCCGCCACCTGGGTAACCTCCACCTTCAAGGTGCGCTGGCCAAAGGCGATCTCGAGGATGTCGCCCTCCTTGACCTGATAGCCGGCCTTGGCCTGACGGCCGTTGACGAGGATGCGGTCGGCGTCACAGGCGTCGTTTGCCACGCTGCGCCGCTTGATGAGGCGCGAGACCTTTAAGTATTTGTCCAAACGCATAGATCCACCTCTGATACTGTTTTTCCAAAAACAGTGTGTTTTATGGGAGACCGGCATGATAAAACGTGACCGCCTCTCCGAGAAGGACAGGCGGTCTACACGCTGGTAATGAATTACTTGGCGACGGCGTCCTTGAGCGCCTTGCCGACTTTGAAGACAGGAACGCGGCTGGCCGGGATCTGGATCTCTTCCTTGGTTCTGGGGTTGCGGCCGACGCGGGCGTTGCGGGTCTTGGTCTCGAAGGAGCCGAAGCCGACAAGCTGGACCTTGCCGCCCTTGGTGAGCTCTGCGGAGATGGCTTCAAAAGCGGCGTTGACTGCCTTCTCGCTGTCCTTCTTGGAAAGACCGCTCTTCTCTGCGACTGCAGCGACTAATTCTGCCTTATTCATTATCTGTTTCCTCCTGAATATGATATGGCACTGCTGCCATGATATGGTGAGTTTTCCCGCATTTGGGGCGGATTACTCATGCTCCCGTCCGTCTGTTCAACATACACAGGCGGCGAGCAAATAGACTGTACCATACTTCCCCGTATTTCGCAAGTACTATTTGCAGTTTTTTAAGGATTTATGCCGATTTTTAACGCATATGGAGGATTCGCGCGATTTTTTCTCCGCCGGGGATGAGCTTCATGTCCTCCCGGGTGACCGCCCGGAACACGATCGCGGTGACCAGATACACGATCACCGCCGCGCCGATGGCGGCGCACATGGCGAGAAGCGTGCCGATCCGCCCCTGCCCCAGAAGTCGGGCGCCGAGGCCGTAGACGCCCCAGGCGGTCAGGCCCATGAGGGCGCTTGCGGCGAGGGGGCCGGAGAACACGCGCAGCAGACGCGGACGGCTTGAGAGCGTGCGGCACATGAAGACATAGTCCATCGCCGCCATGGCGCAGTAGCTGCACAGGGTGCCCACCGGGGCGCCGTAGATGTTGATGTCGCGCCGCGCGACCAGAAACCAGTTGATAACGATTTTAATGATGCCGCCGGTGATGAGCGTCACCATGGTGAGCTTTTCGCGGCCCGAGGCCTGGAGGATGGCGTTTTCCATGAGCACGAGGCACACAAAGAAGGAGGCGGCGCCCATCACCCGCAAAAGGCCCGCGCCCGCGAGGTGACTGCCGGGATAGAGCACATCCATGATGGGCTTTGCCAGCACCGCAAGGCCCACGCCCATGGGGATGGCAAGGAAGGCCGAGATGCGCAGCGAATCCTCGGACACGGTGCCGGCGGTCTTTTTATCGCCCTTGGCAAGCGCTCCGGAAATAGCGGGGACAATGGAGATGGTGAGCGGCGTGATGAAGGCGGCGGGGAGATTGAAGAGCGTCTGGGCCTTGCCGTACACGCCGTAGAGCACCTTGGCCTCGCGGTAGGAAAAGCCCGCCGCGCTCTGGAGACGGTTCATACAGAGCTTGGAGTCGACGCTGTTTAATAGCGCCATGATGCAGGCGCCGGTGGCGATGGGGATGCCGATGGACAGGATGTCTTTGACGATCTTCATGGCGGGGTCCACAAGCTCGTCGTCATCCGGGATGTCGTTGGGGTCGATGCCGCCGGTATAGGGGGCAGAGAGGACGGAATAGTGGCGGTGCTTATAGACGATCATATACGCAAGCGACACCGCCGAGCCGATGGACACGCCGAAGATCGCGCCCGCCGAGCCCATGGGCAGGGCCAGGGGGCTGCCCTTATAGGCGCGCAGCACCAGCACCGCTATCACAAGGCCGGAGACCACCTTGAAGAAGACCTCCAGCACCTCGTCGACGGTGGTGGGGAGCATGTTGCCGTTGCCCTGGCAGTAGCCGCGGTAGGCCGACACGATGCACACGAGCAAGATCGCCGGGGCCATGGCCCGCACGCTGGGCGCGGCGTCGGGGTTTTCCAGATACGAGGCCGCAAGCCAATGGGGGAAGCAGAACATGATAAGCGCGAAGACAAGGCCGATCACCGTGAAAGTGACCAGCGCCACGTGGAAGGTCTTCTCCTCCTGCTTTGCCCGGCCGTTTGCGTCCGCCTCGGCAACCAGCCTCGACAGAGCTACCGGCAGACCCGCGGTCGCGAGCGTGAAGAAGATGTAATAGATGCTGTAGGCGCCCATGAACATGGAGTAACCCTCGTCCCCGAGGATATTGCCCAGGGGGATCTTGTAGAAGAAGCCGAGGATCTTCATGATGATCACGCCGACCGTGAGGATCGCCGCGCCGTGCATGTAGTTTTGACCTTTGGTTTTAGCCATAGTTCCTCCTTATTCAATCGCGAACCATGTTCGCAATTGAGGACTCGCGCTTATCGCACGCGGCGAAGCGTAATACGCCGCGTTTGGTCGGCGCGAGGCGTCGCATAGCTCCGCTTAGGGAGTTTTTGCCGAGGCAAAGCCCCGTCAAAAACAATTCAAATTAACAGGCAACGTTAAATTTCCTCCAGCAGGCACCGCGCCGCGTGGACGCCGCTGGCGGAGGCGTGGGAGAGGGAGTGGGTCACGCCGGAGCAGTCGCCGATGACGTAGAGGCCGGGGCAGCAGGTCTGGAGCTTCTCGTCGATCTCGACCTCCATGTTGTAGAACTTGACCTCCACACCGTAGAGAAGGGTGTCGTCGTTGGCGGTGCCGGGGGCGATCTTGTCGAGAGCGTAGATCATCTCAATGATGCCGTCGAGAATGCGCTTGGGGATGACGAGGCTCAGGTCCCCGGGGGTGGCGGCGAGGGTCGGGGTGACAAAACTTTCGCGGATGCGGGCTTCGGTGCTGCGCCGCCCGCGCACGAGGTCGCCGAAGCGCTGCACAATGACGCCGCCGCCGAGCATGTTGGAAAGGCGCGCGATGCTCTCGCCGTAGCCGTTGGAGTCTTTGAAGGGGATGGAGAAATGCTTGGATACCAGCAGGGCAAAGTTGGTGTTTTCGGTGTGCTTGCTCGGATCCTCATAGCTGTGGCCGTTGACGGTGACGATGCCGTTGGTGTTCTCGTTGACCACCACACCGTGGGGGTTCATGCAGAAGGTGCGCACCATGTCCTCAAACTTCTGGGTGCGGTAGATGATCTTGCTCTCGTAAAGCTCGTCGGTCAGGTGGGCGAAGATCTCCGCCGGCAGCTCGACGCGCACGCCGATATCGACGCGGTTTGACATGGTGGGGATGCCGAGGGAGCCGCAGACCTTCTCCATCCACTTGCTGCCGCTGCGCCCGACGGACACCACGCACCTGCGGCAGGTGAAGCTGCCCTTCGAGGTCACGGCCTCAAAGCCGCCTTCGATCTTTCTCAGATCGGTGACGGCGGTCTCGAAGTGAAAGTCTGCCCGGTCCTTGAGCTCGTTGTAGATGTTCTCCAGCACCACATAGTTGATGTCCGTGCCGAGGTGCCTTACCTGGGCGTCAAGCAGGTGCAGGCCGTTTTCCAGGCACATGCGCTTGATTTTGGTGTTGGCGGTGGAATAGAGCTTTGTCCCCTCGCCCCCGTGGCGGAGGTTGATCTTATCCACGTACTGCATCAGTTCTATGGCCTGGGCCTTGCCGATATGCTCATAAAGCGTGCCGCCGAACTGGTTTGTGATGTTGTACTTGCCGTCGGAAAAGGCGCCCGCGCCTCCGAAGCCGCTCATGATGCTGCAGGTCTTGCAGCGGATGCAGGACTTGACCTTCTTGCCGTCGATGGGGCAGTGCCGCTTGTCCAGGGGCTTGCCCAGCTCCAGCACGCCGATCTTCAGGCCGCGCTGTGCCCGTGCCAGCTCATAGGCGGTAAAGATGCCGCCGGGGCCCGCGCCCACGATAATGACATCGTAATCCATGATAAACTCTCCTTACTGTCAAAAAAAGAACCCTCATTTTCCCATAAAAAAGGGAAAATGAGGCGATATGTCACATAGTTCCTCGGTGATAATACCACGATGAGGGAAGCGCTGTCAAGTAAAGGATGTATGAATAAAGATCACAGCACCCTTGTGCCAATGTAAACGATCAGCGGCAGAGTGGCGGCGAAGAACATCGTCGACATCAGCACGCTGTGGGCGGCAAGCTCCGGCTCGCAGTCGCACTGGATGGCGTAGATGGTGGTGAGGGTCGCGCAGGGGCAGGCCAGGTACACAAGCAGGCACAGCCGGGAGGCGGACTCCAGCGGCAGGACCGTCAGCACCAGCATGAAGGCAAGGGGGATAAGCAGGTTTCTGATCAGCGTGATGAGATAGGCGCGGCGCTCCTTTAAGATGCTGGTGAGCTTGTTTTCCGACATCATGACGCCCACGATGATGAGCGACAGCGGGGAGATCATCGCGCCTGTGTTGGCGATCACCGTCTGTACCGGCGCCGGGAAATGAAGCCCCAGGGCCAGCATGACGGTCAGCAGAAGCGTGGAGACCGTCGGCGGGGTGACGAGGCTTTTGAAGGCAAACTTTTTGCGGGTAAACATGGTGTACTGCCAAGTAAAAAACAGGATGTTGAACGCAAGCAGATAAACAGCGTTATATAAAATTGCCATCTCGCCGAACAGCGCCCTGCACAGCGGCAGGCCGAGGAAGGTGCAGTTGGGGTAGGTAAGGAGCGACGCGGTGGTGACCTTCACGGCGTATGGCGTGCCGCGCAGCTTCTGGACATAGAGGGAAGCGGCGGTAGTCAAAATGAATGTTCCCAGGATCAAAAGTACAAGAAGTCCCAGGGACCCGAGCTCCCGGCGGCTGACGCTCTGGCTCGCGGCCGAGAGCACCGTAAAGGGCAGGATCAGGTCGCTGCAGATACGCGAGAGGTATTTGCGCTGCGCCGCGGTGACAAGCCCGGTCTTCCCGGCGGCAAAGCCGATGAGGACATAGAGCAGGATGACCAGGATCTGGCCGAAGACGATATCCATGGATGGCATGGGAAACCTCCGCGGGCAGCCATGCTGCCCTGTGTACAGATTCCCCGCCGCAAAAGCGGCGGGGTGTTGTCTTTATTCTTCCGCGTCGGGGGCGTAGACGGGGCCGTTTTTGTAGAGCACCGTCACGGTGGTGGTGGCGCCGGGGGTGAGGAAGGTGGCGCGCTTTAAAAGGCCGTCGTCGTCATACTCAAAGCTCACGCGGCTGATCATGCTGCCCTCGTCGCTGTAGCGCTCCTGCTTTGAAAGCTTCTCCCCGTTATACTCGTTGAGCAGCGTGTAGCCGGACCCGTCCTGGTTCTGCACGGCGATGAGGTTTCCATGCTCGTCATAGGCCGCGGAGCCGAGGTATTCGCCGGTGCGCGCGTCGCTCTCGATGCTGTAGTGGACACTGCCGTCGGGGTAGAAGTCATATTCGAAGCTGTTCGTGACGATGTCGCCCTGGCCGATATAGCCGCCGTAGGCGTCGTAGCGTTTGGTCACTTGGCTCTCCGTGACCGTGTAGCTGCCGTCCGTCTCATAGTCGTATACGGACACCCGGTCGCTCATGCCGGGGTAGGCGGAAAACTGCTCCGTCTTCTCCTCGACCCGGCCGCAGCTGTCGTAGCGGTAGCTTGTGGTCAGGGGGCCGCCGCACTCGAGGTTGAGGCTTGCCTCCTCCGACAGGCAGCGGTTGAAGAAGTGGGCGGCGATCACGGCCGCGTCCCGGTAGCCGCCGAGGCCGCGGAACACCTCCCGCGCGTCGGCAAAGGCCTCGTCCTTCAGGAGCTTCATGCCCTTTTGGTACAAGGCCTCCTGAGCTTGCTCGGCGCTGTCCTGAAAGCTCCCGAGCTCCTTGTAGGCCTCGTAGGCATCGTCCCAGCGCTCGTTTTGAAAAAGTCTTGCCGCACGGTTGTAGGAGGCGATCTCGGCGTCGGCCTTTTTGGCCTTCGCGCTCATGGTGTTTGCATCCTTGTAGTGGCCCACCTTGTCGAAGAGCACCGCCGCCATGGCGTAGTCGCCCTCGTTATACAGACGGTTTGCCTCGACATAGATCGCGTCACGCCGCTGCATGATCTTGTGCGCCCCGAAGACGATGCCCGCGACGAGCACCAGCGGGACGATCACCATGGCCACACGGCGCAGGAGCTTTCCGCGGGACTGGCGCTTTGCCTCGTCCAGGGCCGCCTGTACGGCCTCGCCGTTGAGGCGGAGGTTCTTGTTCTCCCGCAGCAGGTCCACATTCAGGTACTTGGTGCAGTGCTCGAAGCTGTGGTCGCAGCGGTGGCAGCTCTCGCCCCGCCGGTTGATCTCCCCGCAGGCGCACAGCCACAGATCCTGGGTCTCCAGCGGGACAAAGCGGCTCATGCTGCTGGTCTCGAGCCGGTACTGACGGATAAGCTCCGTATCGAACAGGCGCTGGTTCAGATCCGTCTGGTCCGGCAGGGGCTTCCAGGTCTGCGCCTCGCCGATATAGCGGCTGCCGTCACCGAAGGCGACCGAAAGAAGCTGCACCGAGAAAACGCGCACATTCGCGTCCGGCAGCAGCACGGCCTCCTTTGCGCCGAAGAAGCTGTCGCGTGCGGCGTTGACGCCCTCGTACACATGCTCCTCCCTGCACAGGACATCGCCCGCGCGGTTCGTGCCGATGACGAGCAGCTTTACGCTGTTGATGACCTTGTCCGAGATGCTGCGCAGCTTGAGCTGTGCCAGCACCTTGCCGGTCTGGTTGTCCATGAGCAGCGCGCCTGCCGCGATCACCAGCGGCGCGCCAGCGGTATAGAGATCCTCCGGCAGGGAAAAGAGCCGGGAATACCGTTCCGCCATCGTTTGTGACCCCCTTTGTCAAACGCATTGGGTTACATAACTCTGCTGATTATATCATCTTATCATGCCCAATTCAAGCCGGAGTTTCTGCAAAAGTGTGAATATTTCGGGAATTAATTCATCATACGGCCTGAAAATCCCCCGCATGTCCCGCTCCCCTGCCGCATAGACTGTACGGAATACGGCACGGCGGGAGGAGACGGAATGAAGAGACTGGCACGGCGGCTTGCGGGACTGCTGACCCTGGCGGGGCTCTGCCTGATGACGGGCGGGGCCGACGGCAGGCTCGGGGCTTACCTGGTCGCAAGGCCGCAGGAGGAGCGCATGAAAAACGTCACCGTCCTCACCGCCGCCCCGGCCTATGCACCGACGGTGCCAAAGCGGCTCATGCAGGCGGTGGGCCTTGCCCCGCCGAAGGAGAGCTTCACCCCGCCGTCCCCGCCGATGCCCGAGCCGGATACGATCCTTGAGACGACCATTGAGGGCGGCATGCGCATCAAAAACGAGACCGGCTACTGGGTAGACGCGGCCGAGCTTCTGGCCGAAGGGCCGGGACTCACGCTGCCGCCGAACGAGCCGCAGATCCTCATCATCCACACCCACGCGAGCGAGGCCTACACCCAGTCGGGCGCAGACCGCTACACCCCCAGCGACACGAATCGGACCGAGGATACCCAGTTCAACGTCGTGCGCATCGGCGACGAGCTGACCGAGATCCTCACCGAGGCCGGGCTCGGCGTCATCCATGACCGCGGCATTTACGACTACCCCAGCTACACCGGCTCCTACAGCCGGGCGGGCACGGCCGTCGAGCAGTACCTGGAAAGCTGCCCCGGCATCCGGATCGTGCTGGACATCCATCGGGACGCCCTCGGCGCAAACGGGGTGGTGTACAAGACCATGGCCGAGGAGGACGGCTCCGCGGCAAGTCAGGTGATGCTGCTCGTCGGTACGGACGAGAGCGGCCTTGAGCACCCCTATTGGCGCGGGAACCTGGCCTTCGCGCTCTATCTCCAGAACGCCGTCAACAGCGCCTACCCCACCCTCATGCGCCCGGTGGAGCTGGTGCCCCAGCGCTATAACCAGCAGCTCACGCCGGGTTCGCTCATTGTGGAGGTCGGCAGCAGCGGCAACACCCTGCGCGAGGCCCTCGCCGCCATCCGGCTTTTCGGTCGGGCGATCGCCCCGGCGCTTGCGGAGCTGGAAGAATACGGGCAGTGAATTTGCTTTACAAAGTATCAACGCCTATGGTATACTGAAGCCCCACAAGGTAAGCAGTATAAGGCACAAATTACATATTTACAACAGGAGGAATTTTCCATGAAGAAATGGGTATGTTCTGTATGCGGTTACGTCCATGAGGGTGACACGCCCCCCGAGTTCTGCCCCATCTGCAAGGTCCCCGGCTCCAAGTTCGTCGAGCAGGCCGGTGAGATGAGCTGGGCCGCCGAGCATGTCGTCGGCGTCGGCAAGGTTTTCGGCGCCGATGTCCCCGAGGACGTCAAGGAGGAGATCATCAAGGGCCTGCGCTCCAACTTCGAGGGCGAGTGCTCCGAGGTCGGCATGTATCTCGCGATGGCGCGCGTCGCCTATCGTGAAGGCTATCCCGAAATCGGCATGTACTGGGAGAAGGCCGGACTCGAGGAGGCCGAGCACGCCGCCAAGTTTGCCGAGCTTCTGGGCGAGGTCGTCACCGACAGCACCAAGAAGAATCTGCAGATGCGCGTCGACGCCGAGAACGGCGCCACCGCCGGCAAGACGGATCTTGCCAAGCTCTGCAAGAAGTACAACCTCGACGCCCTGCACGACACCATCCATGAGATGGCCCGCGACGAGGCCCGCCACGGCAAAGCCTTCAAGGGCCTGCTGGAGAGATACTTTAAGTGAGCAGGAAAAAGCGCAGACACTATAACGGACCGCCGAAGGGCGCGGTTGTGATTTATAAGAATTCGCCGCAGTCCAGCTTCGCCCATCAATGGCTCCCGCCCAAGGGGTCTGCCGCTTTCTTCCACATGGAGTCCGATGCCGATTTCCAACGTCGGCACCCCGTCGGCTATGTATTCGCGGTGCTGCTGGGGATTTTCGCCCTGCTGCTGCCGATGATTGTGTACGTTTTGCTATTGCTGCCGCACGATACACCCCCAAGCTTTGGGGTCATCCTCGGCATGGCGGGTGGATTTATTTTCGGAATCGGACTTTTCAATTTCGTTGCGATCATTCTGCACCAGTATCTGGGGCATCTTGTCTCTATCCTGTGCTTTCTCATTGGCGGAATCATGATGGCTGCAAGCCTTTCGCTGCTGAGATAACGGGAGAGAGCATCACTTTCACGAAAGGAGAAAACACCAATGAAATACGTTTGCAATGTATGCGGCTGGGTCTATGATGAGGACGAGCAGGGCACCAAGTGGGAAGACCTGCCCGACGATTTCACCTGCGAGCTGTGCGGCGTCGGCAAGGACGAGTTCACCGCCGAGGAGTAAGACAACATAAGCACGAACGGGTCAGCTGCGGCTGGCCCGTTTTTTGTCGAAAAAGTAATTGTTAGCAGCCGCTAATTGCTTTACAAGGAGCGTTTTGCTGGTATAATAGGAATGCTATTATACCATACCATTCCTTGAAAAGAAGCTTTATTGGACTTCTATCAAGGGATGGTATCAGACAGAAAAGAGATACATATGCAGCTGAACGAATTGAAGGCCGGACAGAGCGCCCGCGTTGTCAGCATCGGCGGCGAAGGGGCTTTGCGCCAGCATTTTCTTGACATGGGGCTGATCCCCGGCGTTGAGGTGACGATGGTCAAGCTCGCCCCCATGGGGGACCCGATGGAGCTGCGCCTGCACGGGTACGAGCTGACGCTGCGCCTTGCGGACGCCGAAAAGATCGGCATCGAGAGGATCGAGGCCGCCCCCGAAGAAGAGAGCGCGCAGGAAGGGCGCAGACCGTCCGCGCACCCCGGTCTCGGCGAGGAGGGCCGGTTCCACCCCAAGGGCTCCGGCGATCCCCTCCCGGAGGGGACCACGCTCACCTTCGCCCTGGTGGGCAACCAGAACAGCGGCAAGACCACCCTCTTCAACCAGCTCACCGGCTCCAACCAGCACGTGGGCAACTTCCCCGGCGTCACGGTCGACCGCAAGGACGGCGTCATCCGGGGTCACGCCGACACCTCCATCACCGACCTGCCGGGCATCTATTCCATGTCCCCCTACTCGAGCGAGGAACTGGTGTCCCGCGACTTTGTGATCCAGAGCAAGCCCAGGGCCATCATCAACATCGTCGACGCGACCAACATCGAGCGCAATCTCTACCTCACCATGCAGCTTCTGGAGATGAACGTGCCGACGGTGGTGGCGCTCAACATGATGGACGAGCTGACCGGCAACGGCGGCACCGTGGACGTAAACCGCATGGAGTCTATGCTGGGCGTGCCGGTGGTGCCCATCTCGGCGGCGAAGAACCACGGCGTGGACGAGCTGGTGCGCCACGCGATCCATGTGGCAAAGTACCAGGAGCGGCCCCTGCGTCAGGACTTTTGCAGCTCCTCCGACCACGGCGGCGCGGTACACCGGGCGCTGCACGCGGTCAGCCACCTCATCGAGGACCACGCCGAGCGCGCGGGGCTGCCGGTGCGCTTTGCAGCCTCCAAGCTCATCGAGGGAGACGAGAGCATCCTCCGGCAGCTTGAGCTTGACCAGAACGAGAAAGAAATGCTGGAGCACATCGTTTTGCAGATGGAGGCCGAGCGCGGTCTTGACCGCAGCGCCGCCATCGCGGACATGCGCTTTGAATACATCGGCAAGGTCTGTGACGCCTGTGTCATCAAGCCCTGCGAGAGCCGTGAGCACAGGCGCAGCCGGAAGCTGGACCGGGTGCTGACGGGCAAGTACACCGCTATCCCCTTCTTCATCGGCATCATGGGTCTGGTCTTCTTCCTGACCTTCTTCCTCATCGGGCCTTACTTCCAGGATCTGCTGGCGTCCGGCATCGAGGCCCTCGCCGGACTTGCCGGGCGGGCCATGGAGGCGGGGCATGTGAACCCCGCCATCCAGAGCCTGGTGCTCGACGGCATCTTCGAGGGCGTCGGCAGCGTGGTGAGCTTTCTGCCGCTCATTGTGATCCTGTTCTTCTTCCTGTCCCTGCTTGAGGACAGCGGCTACATCGCCCGCGTGGCCTTCGTGATGGACAAGCTCCTGCGCCGCATCGGCCTTTCGGGGCGGAGCATCGTGCCCATGCTCATCGGCTTCGGCTGCACGGTGCCGGCGGTCATGTCCACCCGCACCCTGCCCTCGGACCGCGACCGGCACATGACCATCCTGCTGACCCCCTTCATGTCCTGCACGGCGAAGCTGCCGATCTACAGCTTCTTTGTCAGCGCTTTCTTCCCGCGCAGAAGCTGGCTTATCATCACGGGCCTGTATCTGCTGGGCATCGTGGTCGGCATCCTGGTGGCGAAGCTTTATAAAACGACCCTCTTCAAGGGAGAGGCCGTCCCCTTCGTGATGGAGCTGCCCAACTACCGCCTGCCGAGTCCGAAAAACGTCATGCTCCTTTTGTGGGAGAAAGCCAAAGACTTTCTGCAGCGTGCCTTCTCGGTGATCCTCATTGCCACGATCGTGGTATGGTTCCTTCAGCGCTTCGACTTCCGCTTCAACCTTGTCGCCAACTCCCAGGACAGCATCCTGGCTGCGCTGTCGGGGCTGCTGGCGCCGCTGTTCAAGCCTGTGGGTCTCGGCGACTGGCGCATCGTCACCTCGCTCATCAGCGGCTTTATGGCCAAGGAGAGCGTGGTGTCCGTCATGCGCATCCTCTTTGCCCAGGGCGTGGAGAATGCGCTTACCCCGGTCGCGGCGGCGTCGCTTTTGGTGTTCAGCCTGCTGTATACCCCGTGTGTGGCGGCCATCGCCTCCATCAAGCGGGAGCTCGGCGGCAAATGGGCGGTGTATGTGGTGCTGTGGCAGTGCGCGGTCGCGTGGTGTGCTGCACTCATCGTGCGGCTCGTCGGCTCGCTGCTTTGAGGGAATTGCCATGAATATCTGGGATATTCTGATCCTGCTTGCGGTGGGCGTGCTGGTGTACTTCGCCGTGCGCGCCATCCGAAGCGGCAGAGCGGGAAGCTGTCACGAGTGCATGAGCTGCCATCACGACTGCGCCGCCTGTGCCTACCCGTGTGCAGCACATAAGAAAAATGACCACCCTTGAGGGCGGTCATTTTTCGTCCGGGTTTACGTGGACCATGATGTGCTTGACGCTGGGAAACTCTCGCTCGATGCGGTCGTGGACCCGCTCGGCAATGGCGTGAGCCTCCACCAGGCGCAGCTCCCCGTCCAGGCAGATCTCCAGATCCACATAGATGCGGCTGCCGAACTCCCGGGTCTGGAGGCGGTCGATGCCGCGGACCTCCGGCTCCTTCAGTACGCAGTCGGCAAGGCGCTGCTCCGTTTCACTGTCGCAGGCGTGGTCCACCATCTTGGCGGTGGCGTCGTGGAAGATGTCATAGGCCGCCTTGAGGATAAACAGGCAGATGACAAGGCTGGCAATCGGCTCCATGACGGGATAGCCCAGCCGCGCCCCCGCGATGCCGATGAGCGCGCCGACCGAGGAAAGCGCGTCCGAGCGGTGGTGCCAGGCGTTTGCCATGAGGGCCGGGGAGTTGAGGCGCTTTGCGTAAAAGCGGGTATACCAGTACATGGCCTCCTTGACCGCGATGGAGACGACGGCGGCGATGAGAGCCAGAAGCCCCGGCGTGGGCTGCGCCTCAGCGCCTGCGCGTATGGTTTCAATGGCACGCCAGCCGATCAGAAGGCCCGTCACGGCCAGCACCACGGACAGGACGATCGCCGCCACACACTCGAAGCGCTCATGCCCGTAGGGGTGTTCCCTGTCGGCAGCCTTGACGGAGAGCTTGACGCCGATAATGACGATGAAGCTGCTGAGCACGTCGGACGCCGAGTGCACCGCGTCGCTGATCATGGCGCCGGAATGGGCCAGGATGCCCGCCAGCAGTTTCAGTAAAGACAATATCGTGTTGCCCACCACGCTCACCAGGGAGACTTTTGTGGCGGTCTTTTCAAAATTAATCGTCTGTTCCATGGCAGTTACCTCCTGCAAACACGGATAAAATGCGGAAAGGATGCGGCGCAGAGCGTCACATCCTTATTATTCTATGCGGGGTATTATGCGATCTTGCCGCTGAGTCTGGGAGCCCAGTAGTCTTTTCCGTAGACCATGAGCTCGGCAAAGACGCACACCGGCAGGGCGGCCAGCACGTCGAGGGCCGAGTGCTGCTTGACAAAGCACACGGCAAGGCACACCATCACCACGAAAACCGAGAGGGCAAACTTCCAGCCGGGGGCAAGGTCCTGATCCTTGAGGCCCACGGACAGAATCCCCAGGGAGTAAGCCGCGTGCAGCGAGGGGCAGACGCCGGTGTTGGTATCGAAGGAGTAGATGAAGGCGACCAAATCGGTCAGGATATTCTGGCGCGGGAACACCGCGGGCCGCAGATCCTGGCGGCTGGGCCAGAGGATGTAGCAGAGCATGGCCACGGCCTGGGTGATCATGATGAAGGTCTGGAGCTTTTTAAAGCGCGGCACATCGTAAAAGAAGGTGTAGGCCAGCGATCCGAAGCAGAGGAAATACCAGCCCACATAGAAAATTGCAAACAGCTCGTTGAAGGGGATCATGTCGTCCAGCCAGCAGTGGATGGGGTGACAGCGCGAAGCCGGGATCAGGTTTTCCGTGATGAAATACATGCAGAAATAGGCAATCCAGCCGCCGAGCAGCTTGACATGGGCAAAGCGCGGTTCGTTGAGCCGCCTGAGAGAAAAGCCGCTGTAATCATACGGCTGTTTTTTCATCGGTATAGACCTCCAAGGGGATGTTTTTCGGGTACTGCGACTTGGGGATGTTCGGGTACGGGACCACGGTGTGCTCGGGCTGGGCGACGGCGATGCCGGTGATGGCGTCCATCAGGGCATCGCAGATGCGGCGGCGCTCGTCGGCAATGGGGGCATCATGATGAAACGGGATCGGGTCGCCGTAGAACATCGTCTTGAGCCGCGGCGCGACGTACAGGGGCACGAAGCTCAGCTCCACGCCGGTCTTTTTATAGTAAAAGCGGGCAAGGTCGATGAATTTGTCCTGGAAATCGTGGACGATGTTGTTGTGTTCGTCATAGTGCTCCGGGAAAATAACCATGCTGTTGCCCTGCTTTAATAGCTCAATGGACTGGCGGTAGGTGGTAATGAGGCGGGTGTCGTGGTAGACGGGCACCGTGTGGGCGTTATTGAAGATCAGCAGCGCAAGGGGCTTGATGAGATGGCTCAGGATTCTGTAAAACCAGCGCACCCCTTTGGGCTTTTGCGACCAGAAGTCCCTGTAAGCGTAGGCCGAGACCTCGTCCGCGTTCATCATCTCCCCCGCGCACCAGACATAGTGCCTGCCGGGGGTATAGATTTCCCCCGCGATGGGGCCGTACATCTGGCTGTGGTTGCCCGCAATGACGCAGGGCTCGGCCGGGAGCTTCTCCGTGCCGACGATTTTGTACTTCGGTGAAAAAAGCTTTACGAGAAAATAGACGACCTTATAGGTCCAGGGTGTTTTTTTGTCTTCCATGCTGCATCCTTCCTTCGGGGTGCTATGATACCACGCAAATATAAACAAAGCATGAATTTTCAAAAGTATTTCAGGAATTTGTATTATATCACAAGGTATCGGAAAAATGCAAAGGGTTTTGCGGGCGGAAATACTGTACTGCAACGTACAAACCCCTTCCACCGCTGAAGCGGTCCACCTCCCCCAAATCGCCGCATGCGCGGCTGGTGGAGGCAAGATCAGCAAAACACCGGGAGGCTTGCGCCTCCCGGTGGGATATTCAATTGTGGTTTCTCCCGGTTCACAAGGGGAGTTCAGAGGGGCTTACCTCCCCCCTTTTGTCCGCTACGCGGACATTTCCCCCGCTGGGGGAATCTTCCCTCTGATTTTTCGCCTCGCAAGGCGAAAAACAGTTTCAAATCCGTTTTTTCCGGGGGCGCGTACCTCGGAAAAAACGCTTCTCAGCCTGCAAGTGTGCGAGCGTCCCCCGCAAGCGAGTGCGCGCAGCAGGCTGCATCCCCCTCGTTTTGTTGAAATGCCGTAAGGGCATTTCAATAAAACGAATTTACGGCTTGAGCTGGAGGTAGGCGTCGCGGTACTGCTTGGCGGAATTCTCCCAGGAGACATCCTTGGCCATGTCGCGCTCGACCATCTCATCCCAGCGCTCGCGCTCGGTGAAGTAGAGGGTCTTGGCACGGTTGACGGCGTCAAGCAGCAATCCCGCCTCGTAGCGGTCGAAGGTGAAGCCGTTGCCCTCGTTGGTGAAGGCGTTGTAGGGCTGGACCGTGTCCTTGAGGCCGCCGGTCTCGCGCACGATGGGGACCGTGCCGTAGCGCATGGCGATCAGCTGGGTCAGGCCGCAGGGCTCGAAGAGACTCGGCACCAGCAGGGCGTCGGCGCCCGCGTAGATCTGGTGGGCCAGGCCTTCGTTGTAGGAGATGTAGGAGCAGACCGTGCCGCGGTGGGCGTTTTCGTACCAGCGGAAAGCGTCCTCATAGCGGCCGTCGCCGGTGCCGAGGACCACGATCTGGGTGTTGCCGTCCACCATCTGCTGGAAGATGGCGTTGACCAGGTCCAGACCCTTCTGGTCAGTCAGGCGGGAGATGAGGCCGATGACCATTTTGCCGTCATCCTGCTCAAGGCCCAGAGCCTCCTGCAGGGCGCGCTTGTTGGCCTTCTTCTTTTCGATCACATCGTTGATGTCGTAGGGTGCGGCGAGGAGCTTGTCGGTGGCGCTGTTCCAGATGTCCACGTCGATACCGTTGACGATGCCGCGCAGCTTTCTGGAGTGGTGGCGCAGGTGGGCGTCCAGGTTCTCGCCGTAGAAGGGGGTCTGGATCTCCCAGGCGTAGGTGTTGGAAACGGTGGTGATCATGTCGGCGTAGGCAAGGCCGCCCTTGAGCATGTTGGCGTCCTCGTAGCCCTGCTTCATGAAGCCGTAGCCGAACACATAGCCGGGCAGACCCGTCCAGTACTGGAGGGTGGGGATGTTGTAGATGCCCTGGAAGCGCAGGTTATGAATCGTGATCATGCTCTTGGCGCCGCCAATGGGGGTGTTTGCAAAGAGCGTGCGCAGATACACGGGCACCAGCGCCGCCTGCCAGTCGTGGCAGTGGATGATGTCGGGAATCCAGTTCATGTAGTTGAGGGCAGCCAGCGCCGCCTTGGCAAAATAGCAGTACTTGGGGATATCGCGCACAAGGTCGGTGTAGGGGTTGCCCCAGCTGAAAAAGTCGTTGTTGTCGATGAAGTCATAGACAACGCCGTCCCACACGTATTCCATGATACCCACATAGAAGCTGCGGCCGTCAGAGCACAGGTCCATCATGAACTCGCCCCGGTAGACCATCTTCTCCTGGTACTTCTGCGGGATGCAGGCGTAGCGGGGCAGGATGACCTTGACGTCACAGTTCTGCTTGGTGAGGGCCTTGGGCAGGGCGTACATCACGTCGCCCAGACCGCCGGTCTTGATAAAGGGATAGCATTCCGAGCCGATAAAAGCCACGCTGCGGCGCGGCTGCGGCAGGTCCACAACAGGTTCGTCCACTTTCGTTTCCTCCGTAGTTTTTTCTTCGATCTTCGGCTCCGCTTCGGCGGGAGCCGCTTCCGCGACAGGCGCAGCCTCCGCGACGGCGGGCGCTTCCTCGACAATGGGGGCGGCCTCCACAACGGGGGCTTCCTCCACAGCAGGGGCAGTCTCAGCGGCGGGCTCCGCCTTCTTTACGTTTTTCTTGCGTGCGGGGGCCTTCTTCTCCGTCTTGGGGGGCTCGGTGCCGTCCGCCTTCTTCGCGGGCTTCTTCGCCGGCGCCTTTTTCGCGGTCGTCTTCTTGACGGGCGCTTCCTTCGCGGGCTCGGCGGCAGGGGCGGCGGTTTTATTCTCGGCGGCGGTCAACTCGGCAGCCGCGCTCTTTTCGGGCTCTGCGGCAGCAGTCTTTTTACCAGGCATTTTTATTCTCCTTTGTTCCGTATTCAACCGCAGGCAATCTTGCCTGAAACACTGTATTCAAGATACCATAACGGTACAAAGATGTCCAGCGCCAGATTTAAATTTTTGGATGAACTGTGAAAAATGTTCGTGCCCATGCCACACAAGACGGCAGGCCCGGGCGGGCCTGCCGTGCGTTTACTGTTCGTTCCAGGCTTTGATCTCGGCGCGGAGCCAATCGGCAAACTCGTCGATGCCCTCGCCGGTGCGCGCGCAGACGGGGATGATCTTCATCTTCGGGTTAAGGCGCCACACGTACTCTTTGCACTTTTCGATGTCAAAATCAAAGTAGGGCAGCACGTCGATCTTGTTGATGAGCAGCACGTCGCAGATGGAGAACATCAGCGGGTACTTGAGGGGCTTGTCGTCCCCCTCGGGCACGGAGAGGATCATCGCGTTTTTCACGGCGCCCGTGTCAAACTCAGCAGGACACACGAGGTTTCCGATGTTCTCCAGAATGGCGAAGTCCACGTCGTCCACGCCCAGGCCCTCGAGGCCCTGCTTTGTCATGCCCGCGTCCAGGTGGCACATGCCGCCGGTATGCAGCTGGATGACCTTGACGCCGGTCTTCTCGATGGTCGCGGCATCCACGTCGGAGTCGATGTCGGCCTCCATGACGCCGATGCGAAATTCGTCCTTCAGCGCGGCGATGGTCTTGCCGAGCGTCGTGGTCTTGCCCGAGCCGGGAGAGCTCATGAGGTTGAGGAGGAACACTTTGTTCTTCTTCAATTCCTCGCGCAGCTTGTCCGCCTCACGGTCGTTGTTTTCAAATACGCTCTGCTTTATCTCAAGAATCCTGTATCCTTCCATTTCGCACCTCTGTTAAAGTATGAGTGTAGAAACAGTATAGCACAGCTCATGCGAGCAAATCAAGTGCCTCGCGCAGCCACTTGTCCAGCGCCGCGCGGTTTTGCACGAAAGACTCGTCAGGGTCCAGCGGGTAGATCGCCGCGTTTCGGGTCGCAGCGTTCAGGCGCTTGGCAAGCTCCCCGCCCCCGGCGTCGATCTGCTGAAAGGGCGCCATGCCCGCCGCCAGGGCGGTCTCCGCGCCGCTGCCGGCCCAGAGCCATTGGAAAAAGTGCTCTGAGACCTCAGTATCGGCTCCGTCCAGCAGGGCAAATCCCATCAGCTCCACGGGGTAACGGGCATCCGTCCCCTCCGGCAGGGGCAGAAGGCGCACGTCCAACGTCTTGTCCGCAAGCCCCGCAAGCGTTATGGACATGGTGACAGCGCAGGCAAGCTGCCCTGCGCGCACATAGTCCGCCGCCCGCTCCCGCAGGACAAACCCGCCGCGAAAGGCGGCCAGCGCGAGCTCGTTATAAAGCGCCGACACCTGTCCGTCCTTCATGTCGGAAGCGGCGTCCCCGGTCAGGCGGATCCCCGCCGCAGCGGACTCGGTATACAAAAGCGAGGCCGCGCAGTCACAGCCGAGGAAGGGGGTTTCCCCCGCCGCCGCGAGCAGCGCGTCAAAGCTTACAAAGCTCCCGTCCGTAAGCGCGGTATTCACCAGCACTACCGGCAGGCGCGAGCCGATGGGGAAAAACGATCTGCCCGCCGCCGGGAACGAATCCGAAAGCGTCTCCGGCACCGGCAGCGGCGAGGCAGCCTCAGCAAGGCCCCCGCTCTCCTCAAAGCGGGCCGCGCGGACATGGCTGCAAAAGAGCAGATCGGGCGCTTCAAACGCTCTGCCAGTCAGGCCCTCAAACGCCGCACCGAGCTTCTCTTCATCGGCAAAGGCCGTAGCCCGGAGCTGAATATTCGTCTCCTTCCGGCAGCGGGTGATCAGGCTCTCCATCGCAGCGCTGTCGCAGTCGCTCTCCGCGTACCAGAGCGTGAGCATCTCCGTCTTCGGCAGGGGCGTCTCGCGGGTATAGAAGAACATCCCGGCGCAAAGTCCGGCAGCGATCAAAAGGATCGCAAGCCGCAGCCATCCGTGTTTCATATCCGCTCCCCTCCCCCATCATCGGCACAAGCGCTCTATTGATTGTTGTATTATACCACGGTCCCGGCACGAAGTACAAGCAGTTTGCACTTTATTATGCTTTATGGTAAAATCGGTGCAGACAACGATGGAGGTATTGCAATGCGCTACAAGGCAGTTTTGTTCGACATGGACGGCACGGTGCTCGACACCCTCGCCGATCTCACAAACGCGATCAACCACACGCTCTCGGACTACGGGATGCCTCTGCTGGAAAAGCGCCAGGTTGCACAGTATCTCGGCAACGGCGCGGCCTGGCTCATGTCCAGGGCCGTCCCCGAGGGCACGCCCGACGCGCTTCGCGAGGAGATGCTGCGGGCTTATCAGCCCTGGTACGACAGCCACTGCGCCATCCTCACCGCGCCCTATCCCGGCATCGTGCCGCTGATGCGGGCCCTGCGGGAGGCGGGCGTGAAGCAGGCGGTCATCTCCAACAAGCAGGATTCCGCCGTCCGGCAGCTCGCGCAGGAGCACTTCCCCGGCCTGCTGGAGACAGCCGTGGGCGAGAGCGAGACCGTGCGCCGCAAGCCGAACCCGGACGCGGTGCTGGCCGCTCTGCGGGAGATGGGCGTTGAGAAGCGGGACGCAGTCTACGTGGGCGACACGGAGGTCGACCTGCGCACCGCCGAGAACGCGGGCCTTGCCTGCGCGGTTGTGGGCTGGGGCTTTCGCACGGAGGAACAGCTTCGAGCGGCGGGCGCCGGGCACATTTTCCAAAACGCCGCGGAGCTGCGCGACTGGCTGCTGGAATAAAAGAACGATGGCGAAGGAGATTCCTTCGCCATCATGTATTATGCAGCTTTTCCGCTTCCTCGCGCAGCCGCTGCAGCCACGCGTAGGGCACATCCAGCTCGCCGTTGATGCCCGTGCCGAGGCTGATGTTGGGCTTGTTGCCGCCGTGGAAGTCGCTACCTCCGGTTTTAAGCAGGCCGTATTCCTCCGCAAGGCCTTCCAGGTACTTCACCTGCCCCAAGTCATAGCCGCTGTAGCGGCACTCGATCCCGCGCAGGCCGTGGGCCATGCAGTGCTCGATGAGTTCCCGCAGCTCCGCGTCGTTTTTCTTATACTGGAAGGGATGGGCCAGCACCGGCACGCCGCCGGACTGTACGATGGCCTCTACGGAGCTGTCGATATCGACCGTCCTGCGCGGAACAAAATAGCGCTTGTCCCGGCTGAGAAAACGGTCAAAGGCGTCGCTCACGCTTTCGGCGAGGCCCAGCTCGGTCAGGATGCGGCCGAAATGCGGGCGGCCGATCGCCTCGCCGAAGCGCCGTTTCATCTCCGCATAGCTCACCGGCAGGCCGTCGGCGGCCATGAGCGCCGCGATCTTCTCGTTGCGCCGGTCCCGCTCGTTCACGATCCCAGCCAGCAGCGGGACCAGGTGTTCCAGATAATAGCCCAGGATGTGCACCGACACGCCGTACCTGGTGCTGATCTCGATGCCCTGGACGACCTCCACGCCGTAATCCATGCCGGCAGAGATTGCCTCGGCGTGTCCGGCGATGGTGTCGTGGTCGGTGACGGCGATGGCGCGAAGGCCCAGCTCGGACGCCCGCCGCACCGCCTCGCGCGGGGTGCAGGTGCCGTCGGAGGCGGTGGTGTGGATGTGCAGGTCGATCTCTCTCATGGGTGCTTTTCCAGGCGTCTGCACATCTCGTCGTGAGCCGCCAGCTCCAGCGTATCGTCAAGCGGCCCAAGCTCCGCCCTGCCGTATTTGCGCTCCAGTGCCGTTTTGATCAGAAGGTCGGCGAAGTCCGGGTTCTTCGGCAGCAGCGGTCCGTGGCTGTAGGTACCGAAGACATTTTTATAGTGCGCGCCCTCCAGGCCGTCCTCACCGTTGTTGCCGAAGCCCGCGAGGACCTTGCCCAGCGCCTCGACTCCCGAGCCGAGGCGGGTCTTGCCGCTGTGGTTTTCAAAGCCAACTACCGTAAAGCCGCCGAGCTTTTCGTCCACCCGGTACATATAGTTGCCGATCATGCGGGTCTTTGCGCCCACAGTGTACAGATCCAGCGCGCCCACAAAGTCGCAGCGCTTTCCGTCGTGGGTCTCGTAATATGCGCCCAGCATCTGATACCCGCCGCAGATAGCGAGGATGGTCATGCCGTCCTGCACAGCCGCAATCAGCTCCCTGTCGCGGCCCCGGTGCAGGTCCTCCAGCAGCACCTCCTGCTCGAAATCCTGCCCGCCGCCGATGAACGTTAGGTCAAAGCCCGCCAGGCTTTCCTTTGAGCCGAGGGGCATTTTCACGACTTCCGCCCCGATGCCGCGCCAATTAAGACGCTGCGTCAGGCAGCGGATGTTGCCGCCGTCGCCGTAGAGATTCAGTACATCCGGGTATAGATGACAGATTTTCAGTTCCATACTTATCTCCTAACAAATGCCCCCGATAAAGGGCATGATGCAGAAAAACGTATTATCATTTTTGGCACGGCTTTGCCGCGTCAAAAATACCATAAGCCGAGCTTAGCGAGGCCTCGCGCCGACCAAGCGCGGCGTATCACGCACCGCCGCGTGCGATAAGCGCGAGTCCTCAATTGCGAATCCCATTCGCAATTGACTAAACCCAGAATTCGTCGCCGCCGCAGTGCTTGACCAGCACCTCGCGCAGCTCCAGCAGGGCGGTATAGGTCGGGATCATATAGATGGGCCGCTCCTCGCTTTCGAGGGAAGAGACCAGCTTTTCGTAATCCCGCTCTGTCTCCACGAAACGCGGATCTACACCCGCGTACTTGATGCGCACCGCCATGTCGGGGGCGCGGTCGCCGGAGACGATCACCTTCTCGAGCCGTCCCGACAGCTCGCACAGTCTTTCAAAGTTCGCGTCCCAGATCCAGGAGATGTCCGTGCCGTCGGCCGCGCGGTCGTTGAGGCAGATGACAAGGACGAATCTGTCCTTGATGTTCTGTAAAAAGTCCAGTACCTGATTGCAGCCCGCCGGGTTTTTCACCAGCATGACCTTCGCGCCGCCCTTGCCCAGAGCAAAGTCCTCCATGCGCCCGAAGCCGCATTTGAATTTGCCCAGTGCCGCGATCGCCGTCTCGTCCGGAATCCCCATTTCCCGCATGGCCGCGATGGCACCGACAGCGTTATAGACGTTGTATAGGGCGGGCAGGTTGACATCGACCATGCGGGGCTCCATGAGCACTCCGCCGATGACGACGGTGCTCCCGTCAGGGCGCTGCTCGGTCACGTCGGTGACGGCATACTCAGGCTTATCCGCGCGGTGATAGCCGCACTTGGGGCAGCGGAAGCCGCCCAGGTGGCCGTAGGTGATATAGTCGTATTCGTATTCGGTCTTGCAGCGGATGCAGTGGCTTGCGTCGGAAAGCTCGCTCTTCTTCCCTGAGGGGACAGCCCCCTTGTCGATGCCGAAGAAGAGATAGCTGTGGTAAGTGTCCTCCGCGAGGGACGCGGTCAGTGAGCAGTCGGCATTGAGCAGGACCTCGATCGGCTCCGGAATGCCGGCAAGCGCCTTGCGGATGTTTTCCAGTGTGTGAGTCACCTCGCCGTAGCGGTCGAGCTGATCGCGGAAGAGGTTCGTGACCACCACCAGGCCCGGTACAAGCTGGGGGAAAACGCCCACCGCGGCGGCCTCGTCGCACTCGATGACGGCGTATTCTTTTTTGCACTTGCCGAAGAGCGTGGAGTTCATGACGAACTCCGTTGTGATGCCGGACATGAGGTTTGCGCCCGAGCGGTTGGCAAAGTAGCTCAGGCCTGCGTCTTCAAAGCCCTGGTCGATCATGCGGGCGGTTGTCGTCTTGCCGTTGGTGCCGGTGATGGCGACGGTATTCACCCCGCGGGCAAGGACGGAGAGCAGGTTGGGACAGACCTTGAGCGCCCAGCGTCCGGGCATGGCGGTGCCGCCGCGGTGCACCAGACGCGAAAAGCCGCGAAGAAATCTGCACAGGCAGATGGCGAGAAATGCACGAAATGACATATCGAAATCTCCTTGAGAATGATAGACGCGTTTGAGAATATAGGCATGATATTATATCACAGTATATTCCCCCGGGCAAGCTTTTACCCCGAGGAGAAGGCTGCTGACATGTTTTTTTGGCTCTGCGGGAAAAATATGCTTGACTTTTGAAAAGAAGCGCGCTATAATGAACAAGCTTTCAGGGATGGACGATTGGCGCAGCTGGTAGCGCATCCGCTTGACGTGCGGGAGGTCACAAGTTCGAGTCTTGTATCGTCCACCACAATATCCTCACCATTTGGTGAGGATATTTTTTTCCCCTGCAAATTGGCCTCTTTCTTGAGCAAGCAGCACCAAGACGCGATATCGGAGTATTGCCGCTCCGGTATCGCGTCTTTTCCGCTTGCCCGTATGTGGTTCAGCGCGCGCAGTAGATTTGTGCAAGACCGCCGTGGGAGGTCTCACGATATTTCTCGTCCATATCCTTTCCTGTCCGATACATGGTGGTCACCACATCGTCAAAAGATATCTTGCGGGTGGAATACAGGAAACGCGACAGATTCACGGAGCTGATCGCCCTCATGGCGGCGACGGCGTTGCGCTCGATGCACGGGATCTGCACCAGCCCATTCACCGGATCGCAGGTCAGGCCCAGATTGTGCTCCATGGCGATCTCAGCCGCGTACTCGATCTGGTCGATATTCAGCCCATACAGCGATGCCAGAGCCGCGGCCGTCATGGAGCAGGCGCTGCCGATCTCCGCCTGGCAGCCGCACTCTGCGCCGGAGATGGAGGCATTGGTGCGGATGACGTTGCCGATGAGTCCCGCCACGGCCAGCGCGTCCAGGATCTCCTCCTCGGGGAAGCCCCGGTCCGTCTGCATGTAATACAGCACCGCCGGCAGTACGCCGCAGCTGCCGCAGGTGGGAGCTGTGACCACAATGTGCTCGTCGGCATTTTCCTCGCTGACCGCATAGGCGTAGGCGGCAATGACGCGGTTCATGGTGACATCGGCGCTCTCGTTGTAGCAGCGCTTCTCAAACAGCAGCTTTGCCTTGCGCGCCACGCCCAGGCCGCCCGGCAGCGTCCCCTCCGCCGCAAGACCCCGCCGAATGGAATCTTTCATGGCCTCCCACACGGTTTTCAGATAGTCCCGCAGCCGGTCATCCTCCATGTGGCTGATAAATTGCGGGAGGCTCATGCCGCGCTGCCTGCACAGCAGCAGAATCTCCGAGAAATGCTTCTGGGGATAGACCTCGATCTCCTCTTCAGAGCTTTCCCCCTCAATGCGGATGGAGCCGCCGCCGATGCTGAAAATGCGATTTGAGCCGATCGGCTGTCCGTCCCTGAATGCCTCAAAGAGCATGGTGTTCGGATGAGGCAGGTCCTGCTCGGTCCGGTTAAAGACGATCTGTGCCCCGGGCAGGCCGGCCAGGATGGCCTTGCCTGTCCCGTGCCCCTCGCCGGTGAAGGCCAGGGAACCAAAGAGCGTGACCTTGTAAGCATCAGCATCAGGATAACGCTCAGCAAAAATCTGCGCCGCATGATAGGGGCCGACCGTGTGAGAGCTGGAAGGTCCGTTTCCGATCTTGTAAACACTTTTGATTGTTTTCATGATAATTTCTCCTTACAGTGGGAGCTTTCTGCCCTGCTTTTTCCATTCCGCGAACTCGGCCGTTGCGGTAAACAGCACGTCACCGGAGGAGTTGAGAGCGGTTTCCAGAGAATCCTGAATGACACCGATGATAAACCCGACGCCCACCATCTGCATGGCAATGCCGGCGGGGATCCCGAACAGCGAGCAGCCAAGGGGCACCAGCATCAGCGAGCCGCCGGCCACACCCGAAGCACCGCAGGCCGAGAAGGTGGCCACGATGCTCAGAAATATGGCCATGGGGATCGTCACAGGTACGCCCACGGTAAAGGCCGCGACCAGGGAAAAAATAGTGATAGTTACCGCCGCACCGTCCATATTGATGGTGGAGCCGAGCGGGATGGAAACGGAGTACAGATCCTCATCCAGCCCCAGCTCCTTGCAAAGCTGCATGTTCACGGGGATATTGGCCGCGGAGCTGCGGGTGAAGAAGGCCGTGATGCCGCTCTGCCGGAGGCAGCGGAATACCAGAGGATAGGGGTTGTGGCGCAATATGAGACCCACGATCAGGGGATTTACGACCAGTGCCACAAACAGCATCGTCCCCACCAGCAGCGCAATGAGCTGCCCGTAGCGCACGAAAATCTCCGAACCGCTGGTCGCCACGGCGGTGTACATCAGACCCAGAATGCCGAAGGGGGCACAGCTGATGACCCAGCGTACCGACTTGGACACTGCGTCGGCCAGATCCTCCATCATGGCCTTGGTAGCAGGTCCTGCATGCCGCAGCGCAATGCCGAGCACCACAGCCCAGAACAGGATGCCGATGTAGTTGGCATTTGCCAGCGCATCCACGGGGTTTACAATGACGCTCTTCAAAAGGTTCATCACCACATCGGCCATGCCCTGCGGCACAGCCGCGGCGTCAACGGCGTCTGCACCTGCCAGCGGAATGGTGATCCTGAAGGCAAAGCTGGTGAACACAGACACAATGGCGGCACACAGCGTACTGAACAGGTACAGAAAGATAACGGTCCGGAACTTCTCCATGTTGCCGCCCTTGGAGTTTGCAAGCGCGGACGCCACCAGCAGGAACACCAGGATCGGCGCAATCGCCTTCAGCGCGCCCACAAACAGATCCCCCGGCAGACCGATCCACGCCGACCCGGGCGCCGCAAAGCCCAGGATTGCCCCGATGACCATACCGATCACAATGCGCAGGATCAGGCTCATGGAATTCCACTTTTTGAATATAGTCATACGTTTCTCCTCCTTGTATGTTTTCATTATAACATACAGCCGCCGAATCTTCCACTGCAAGAAAATGATTGCAGGTCCTGGAATCTTTATACCGGAGAGGGGCTGTGAAAATAGTCTCTTGTTTGATGATACCATAATTTAGCTTGAAACAAGCGGAAAATTTTATTATACTGCGTATGTAATTTCGAAAAATATTTTGCAAGGAAATAAACTCACATGAAAGATAAGAACGCGCCCTTGACTCCGGAGACAGGAGCATCGGAAGCAGCACGCAGGAGAGGCAAAACAGTCTCTTCCCTCTTTGCCGTTCTGCTGATCCTGACGATGCTTTTTACCATGGTGTTTTCTGCCTGCAGGCAGTACGCTGTTGAACTGGATGCAGCCTATGCATCCCTGCGCAGCTCCGTCTGTTCGCTGCGCAGCCTCATCAGTTTTGAGGGACAGCTGGAGGATTTCTTTCGAAATTTCGGTATCCGGCAAACATCGGTCTATGCCGAGCTGACGAAGCCGTTTTTTGATTATTTCGGGGTGTCGGCGGAGACGCTCAACGCCTGCAAATCGTACTGGGAGGCCGCTGCGCTCTACTATTTCCCGGACGGGGGGCAAGCGATCACATCAGACGGTGCCGGAAGCTTTCCCCTGGACAAGAGCCGGACACACGCGCTCGAGGAAGCCGGGATCCAGTGGGGGTCCGATTGGGTCTATTCGGCGGTCCGGCTGCAGGACGGATGGCTGTACATGAAGTGGGTGCCGGTCGAAAACATCTACAACGTGAATTTCGAGCGCATCGCCGAAGCCTGCCCGGGTGATCTGTGCATTGTTGAGAATGATACGGGCCGTATCCTGGTATCGTCCGACGAGCAGCCTTACGATTTTCTGGACGAGAGCCGGATCACCTTCGACGAGGAGCGCAGCAGCACCGCGGCGGACGGGATCCGGGCGGGCTTTCTCAGGGGAAAGACCCCTCTGTCCGGCGTCATCTTCGAGAAGAGCAGCCTTCTGGACCGTTACTCGGTATTCGTTTACGTGTCGGTTCGCGCCGTTTTGGCCGGCGCCCTGCGGAAGACGCTGCCGGTGCATGGCCTGATCCTTCTCTGCTTCCTGTTTATTTGGTTCTGCGCCCGGAAGCTCCGGGCAAAGGGATCGGCGCTGCCTGACCGGGAAAGCTGCCTGCGGCTCGGAACGAAGAACTGCTTCAGCCTTTCCGTGATGCGGCAGCTCCTGCCGCTGCTTCTGGCGGGGATTCTGTCGATCTCGGCGATCGCCGCCTATCTGCCGCTGCTGACAAACTACATAGACCATAACGGCAAAATGGAAAAAAGCCTCCGGGCCTTTGTCAAAGAGATCGAGCTCAACGACGAGGAATGGGGAAAAATGGAGGATATATACCGGCGTCTCGTATTGGGTCACGTGTCCATGATCGACCTGTTTTCCCATACGATGGGAGAGGATTTCACGCCGGACGTTCTGCAGGATCTGGCACAGCGTCTGGGCTTTGACAGCGTGGTGATCTTCGACGGGGACGGCGTTTCCAGAATGTCGACGACCGGGTATACCGGTTATACGATCAGCCAGAATCCGAATGATGAGGAGTACCTTCTCTGGAATCTGCTCAAAAATGCGGACACCGGCATTATGGGCGAGCTGTCGGACAAGAGCGGCTTTTACGCCGCCGCACGCCGCCTGTTCGGCACTTCCGGTCTGATTTACGTCACGCTGCCGGACGACAGTCTCGTGACGATGAAAGAGCAGACGGACATCCGCGCGGCGCTGCTGCGCATCGATACCGGGACCTACGCGAAAATGTACGCCGCTGCCGCGGCGCCGGAGACCCTGCTTTGGGCCGCCGCTTCCTCCACAGCCGTTCACCCCATCGCAAACACCCTGCCGGAGACCGCGCTGATGAACCGCTACTGCGGCGCGCAGGCCATCAACGGCTATGAGTACTACCTGAACACCATGACGGATGACAGCCACATCCTCATCAGCGCCGAGCAGTTCCGGGTGTTTACGGAGCCGGTCAAGAAGGCTCTGGCTGTGATCATCCCGGAAATCCTTCTCCTCTCGCTGTTCATTCTCTGCGGCTCCTGCATTTACCCGTGCGATGACGGATGGCTGCAGAAGGAGCCGGTACGGCAGGTCCTGACCAGGCTGCGCTCCGCGGACGTGGAAGCTCCCGTCCCCGAAGAGCAGGAGCTTCGCCGGGAGGTAAGGAAAAGATGCTCCGAGCTGCTGTCACTGCTGTGCGCAGCGCTGGTCGTCCTGTACTTTATCGACGCGATTTACGCCGATCACCCGGTCGCCGATTATCTGTTCTCCCGGCAATGGCAGCGGGAGCCCAGCATTTTCTCTTTGACGACCATCATCCTGAGCGTTTTGTTCCTGATTTTCGGCATGAACTTCCTGAAGGCGGTCCTGCGGGCGCTGTCCTCCAAAATGGATTCCCGTGCAGAGACCTTCAGCGATCTGATCGTCAGCATCGTGCAATTCCTTCTGACGGTCGTCGTCGTGATCTACTCCCTGCATGAGCTGGGTGTGGACACGCGTGTGATCCTCACATCCGCCGGGGTCATTTCCCTGATCATAGGCTATGGATCGCAGAGTATCGTGGAAGATCTTGTCAGCGGGATCTTCCTCATCATGGAGGACCAGGTGCGCATCGGGGAGTACATCGAGATCGACGATTTCATGGGAAAGGTGGAGCACATCGGGCTGCGCACGACGCGGGCCGCGTATGACAACCGAACGAAGGTCATCAGCAACTCCAACATGGTCGGCTTTTATAACCTCAGCCGTGATGCCTCGCCGGCCTGCTGGTCCGTCGGTCTGCCCCACTATGTCGATGTGGAGAGGGCCAAGTCCCTGATCGTCGACAATGCCGAGCGTTTCCGGGCGGAGCTGGGCGACGCGCTGATCCGCGGCCCGGTATATCTGGGCATGAACAAGATCCAGTGGGGCGGTCAGTATGTCCTTCTGTTTGCCGTGTTCTGCGACATAGACGATTGGGAAGAGATCCGGGCCGCCTCCATGGAGATCTGCTATAAGATCTACACGGAAAACGGCATCAGGCCCGTCAGCGGAGAGCTGATCGAGCTATGAACCGGTGCCGCTTTCAGATATAGTGTCCCTCTTTGAGGATCCGCAGCACATCCGCCGGGCTGTCTGCCGGGCCCGCCATCGGGTACTTTGCCATCTCGGCGCTGTCCCCGAAGCCGTAGCGCACGCCGATAAACGGCACGCCCGCCTCGGCGGCGCCCCGCGCGTCGTGCTCCGTGTCGCCGACCATGACGCACTCCGCCCCGGCTCCGCTGCCAGGGCGCTCAGGGATACCGTGCTGAGCAGAAATACGGCGATCAGCAACAGGGAAATCGTTTTCTTCATTCCTGGTATTCTCCTTTTAAAATCGAAATACCGAGGGAGCCGTTTGGGTTCCCTCGGTATCGGTTTTTCAGCTGTAAATCAGCGGACGCGGATCACATCGCCGGCACGGATGACGTCGATGTTCTTGATGACGCCGGGGTTGAGCTGCTGGATGGCGTAGGGGGTGGTGCCGAAGAGCTGCGCGATGTTGCCCAGGAAATCGTTAGGGGCGATGCGGTAGTAGGTCGCGCCGCCGTCAGACCAGTACTGGCCGTTGGCATGGGCTGCGCCGCCGGAAACTGCACCCAGCTGGTTGTCGTTGAGAATAGCCATTTTTGTAATCTCCTTTTCAGAAATTTTTGTTTTTTGTTCGGTTGGGTTTTCTTCCCTGCCTGCGCGATCATATTACCACAGATTTTATCACAATTCAATCACACAGCCGCAGGTTTAAGTCTTATTAAGAATCAGGGCATTGACCTCAAAGCCATCCGCGCGCGTCTTTCCCGCATGTGCGGCGGCATCGCGACCGGCAGGAAATGACAGAATGTGATGCGCTTTTTCTTGACAATCAGCCTGTAAACGAATAGAATTAATAATAGGATATTCTGACCACATCTATGCAAACCCAAGACGTTTGCGAGAGTCGCGCTCGGTGACATTTTCAATTTGTTTTTGACGGGGCTTTGCCTCGGCAAAAACACCCTAAGCCGAGCTATGCGAGGCCTCGCGCCGACCAAACGCGGCTTGTCCCACGTAAGCCGCGTGCGATAAGCACGAGTACCTCAATTGCCAATCGCATTCGCAATTGAAATTTTATAAGGAGGGAACCCTTTTGGAAGTCAGAGAGAACCTGATCAAGCTCTGCGAGAAGATCAACGGCGGGCACTATAAAATCACGCCCGACTGCGCCGAGTACAAGGTCTTTGAGCAGTGGATCACCGACGAGCAGATCTCCGTCATGCTGGCCATGACCGACATGAAGCCCGCCTTCGTCCCCATCATCGCCCACAAGGCCGGCCTGAGCATCGCGCGCACCCGCGAGGTGCTGCATGAGTGCTTCGACATCGGCCTCGTGGTACAGGTCGTGGTGCCGGTTGTGAACCTGGAAATCTACCTGCTGCCGCCTTACACCCCCGGCATTTTTGAGTTCCTGCTCATCAACGAGAAATTCTGTCTCGCCCACCCCGAGATCCCCTACGCCTTCCACCAGCATGCCACCACCAGCCAGATCGAGCACGCCCCCAACACCCCCATGGGCGCGGGCATCATGCGCGTCATCCCCATCGAGAGCGCCATCCCCGCCGACGCCCAGCAGATCGACAACGAGCGCGTGAGCATGTACCTTGAATCCAACGAGGGCCACCTGAGCATCACCCCATGTCAATGCCGCCGCGTGCGCAAGATGATGGGTGAGGGCAGCGGTGACCTGGACGAGGGTCTGTGCATCTTCATGGGCCACGTGGGCGATATGTTCAACCGCTCCGGCAAGGGCCGTCCCTGCACGGTCGAGGAGGCCAAGGCCCTCGTCCAAAAGTGCGACGAGCGCGGCTGCGTCCACCAGATCACGACGCTCCACCAGGGTGAGACCTTCGCCATCTGCAACTGCATGCCGGAGAGCTGCCTGGCCCTCGGCGTGAGCCAGTACTACAACACCCCCGCCACCTCCCGCAGCAACTATGTGGCCGAGATCGACCAGGAAAAGTGCGTGGCCTGCGGCCAGTGTACCGACCGCTGCGCCAACAACGCCATCCAGATGGGCCAGAAGCTCTGCGCCAAGACGCCCATCGTCCACGAGCCCCACGAGACACCCGACGACATCGAGTGGACCCCGGAGCACTGGAATCCCGAGCACCGCACCAATCGCGAGTACATCGCCCCCGAGGGCACCGCGCCCTGCAAGACCGCCTGCCCCGCCCATATCGCGGTACAGGGTTACTTAAAGCTCGCCGCTCAGGGCAGATACCTGGAAGCCCTTGAGCTCATCAAGAAGGAAAATCCCCTGCCCGCTGTCTGCGGCCGTGTCTGCAACCGCAAGTGCGAGGACGTGTGCACGAGAGGCGACATCGACCGCGCGGTCGCCATCGACGAAGTCAAGAAGTTCATCGCCGACCGTGAACTCGAGCGCGACACCCGCTTTGTGCCGAAGAAGCTCTACGACTTCTCGGACAAGAAGATCGCCGTCATCGGCGCTGGCCCCGCGGGTCTGAGCTGCGCTTATTTCCTCGCGGCTGACAACTACAGGGTCACCGTCTTCGACAAGAACGATCAGCCCGGCGGCATGCTCCGCTACGGCATCCCCAGCTTCCGTCTGGAAAAGCCCGTGCTCGACGCCGAGATCGACGTACTCAAGGAGCTGGGCGTGGTCTTCCGCTGCGGCGTGGAGATCGGCAAAGACATCACCATCCAGCAGCTTCGCGACCAGGGCTACAGCGCCATCTATCTCGCTGTCGGCGCGCAGAAGTCCGCACCCATCGGCATCCCCGGTGAGGACCTCAAGGGCGTCTGGGGCGGCATTGATTTCCTGCGTGAGGCAAACGTCGGCGCCCGTCCCGCCATCGGCAAGCGGGTGGTCGTCATCGGCGGCGGCAACGTGGCCATGGACGTGGCCCGCACCGCCGTGCGCCTCGGCGCTTCCGTCACGGTGGCCTACCGCCGCAAGGAGAGCGACATGCCCGCCGATCCCGCCGAGGTCGCCGAGGCCAAGGAAGAGGGCGTGAAGTTCGTCTTCGAGCACAAGCCCCAGATGATCGAAGAGAGAAACGGCAAGGTCGCCGCGCTCGTCTGCGAGGGTGACAAGAAGGTCCGCTGCGACACGATCATCGCCGCCGTAGGCCAGCGCATCGACCTGGGAAGCCTTGATCTGGGCGAAGTCAAGGTCGACGAAAAGAACCGCGTCATCGCCGATTCCGTCACCTACCAGACCGCCCAGCCCGACATCTTTGTCGGCGGCGACGCCTACACCGGCCCCAGCTTTGCCATCGACGCCATTGCCGAGGGCAAGCAGGCCGCCATCTCCATCCACCGCTTTGTCCAGCCGGGCCAGAGCCTGACCATCGGCCGCGACCGCCTCACCTACCATGCCTTCGACAAGGACAACGTGGACTTTGACGCGGTGAAGGAGAGCTACGACAACGCCGCGCGCCAGGTGCCCGCGAAGGACGCGGCCAAGGCTTCGACCTTCAAGGATGACCGCAAGACCTTCACCGAGGAGCAGGTGAAGAAGGAGACGGCCCGCTGCCTCGGCTGCGGCGCATCCTTCGTCGACCCGAACAAGTGCCTCGGCTGCGGCGTGTGCACGACAAGGTGCAAGTTCGACGCCATCCACCTGCACAAGCGCTACTTTGTGGAGAGCATCGACTACTTCGATCGCCCGGAGGCGCTGCCCGTCTTCATTGAGGGCCGCCGCAAGCGCATCGAGATCCGCAAGATGCAGGAAGCGAAATAATATCCAGACGCAGCAAAACCTCCCGGCTTCGGTCGGGAGGTTTTTGTGTGATGCTCTGTTTTTCTGCCGGTTTTCATCTCTACCCGGCTTTTTGCTTGTCCTTCCCCCGCATGCCGGGCTTATAGAAGCAGCAGCCGTTTCGCCCGTTGTCCTTGACGTAATACAGGGCCACATCGGCCTCATGGAACATTTCCTGCGGATTCTCCGTGTCGCGGCACAGCGACACGCCCACGCTCACCGACATGGGCGGCAGGCCGTCGGCGCTCTCGTGCAGCTCCTCGTTGATCTGCTGGATCTTTCTCTCGATGAGGTGTTTGACATCCGGCGTCACATGTACCATCAGCACCATGAACTCATCCCCGCCGATGCGGCAGATATAGTCGTCGGCACGGAAGTTCTGCTTGAGCGTCGCCGCGAGCCGCTGCAGCGCCCTGTCGCCCACTTCGTGGCCGTATTGGTCGTTGATGGTCTTGAAGTTGTCCGCGTCCACCAGCAAAAAGGCGGTGGAATGCAGGTCCACGCTCTTTTTGAGCAGGTCGTAGCCAGCCCGGTTGTAGACCCCCGTCAGCTCGTCGTGGGAGGCCTTGAAGGAGAGATTGTCGATGCTGCGCTTGTAGACGGTGTACATGTTGTTGTAGGTGCTCGCCAGATAGCGGAACTCATGCGCGCCCGTGATGGGGAGCTTCTGATCCTGCTTGATATGCTCCACCGCGCGCAGAAGCGGATTGATGCCGAGGCTGTTGGTCACCCAGAGCAGGAAAATCAGGCTCACCGACTGCAGGGCGATTAGAATGGTCATCCACACAAGGTCCGCGTGCATGCGCTTTTCCATTTTTTCCTGTGTGCCGTGGGTGCCGTTTTTCAGGGCGTCCACACATTCAACCAGCTTTGCGCGGATCGCGTCCTTCTGGGCATAGTAGCCGCTGTCATGCATCATGACCCGGGCCAGCTCGATTTTTTCCTCCGGGGAGAGTGCATCATCCCGCTCGCCCAGGCTTACGGCATCAAGAGGATGGGGGATGTCCGTGTCGCCCTTGGCGCTGAGCACCAGGCGCATCGCGTAATATTCCCTGTCCATCAGGGTGACGGAGCTTTGCAGAGCGCCCTTGAGGGCATCAAGCGCGGCGCTGTTCGGCAGCCGCTCCTCCATGACGCGCAGCGCCTTGTCGCGCCGCTTGACATTCTCGGTCTCGTTGAAGTAGTTGTCGAGCAGCTTCCTGTCGCCGATCACCGTGTAGCGCTGGGCCTGCTCGGTCAGGTAGTCTGAAGCCCGGAGCAGACTGTCCGCCGCATCCTGGAGATCAATATAGGTATCCATCGCCTCACCCAGGGCGTGGAAAGATTTGATGGTGCGGAAATTGGTAAACAGCAGCGACGCCGTGATCGCCAGAGAGATAAACAGCATCAGGAGAAAGGTCAGCCGGAGTGACAGCCCCTCCTCCTTGAATTTTCTGAACAAGCGCATGATCCCGAATCCTCCGAAAGCATATGATTTTGGGAATATGCCACAGAAGCGCAGCCGATTTGTGAGCTTAACATTACCTTTTAATATGGTTATTTTATATTATAACACCTCCCGATCATGCTTTCAATATCATAATCATCTTTGTTTCAGCATTACATGCCATTTTTCTGCGGCTGTGCTGTGCGGGAGTCGGGCATATAAAGGAAAGCCCGGCCGCGCACGACCGGACCTCCCCCATTTTTTCTTCTTACAGCACATGAACCGACGCGGGGTCGAAGACCAGACAGCAGGTGTCGCCCACCTGATAGATGTGCTTGTTCTTGGGGTTATGCTCCTCGAGCTTGACGAGGGTGTCGCCCACCATGACGTGGTAGTTCTGGTAGGAGCCCATGAAGCAGCTCAGCACCACCTTGCAGGGCAGGCCGCCCTGGTCCGCCAGGGTCGCCGCCTCGGGACGGAGAACGACGGTGTATTCCCTGCCCTTCTCCATGTCATCGCGGCCTTCCAGTTTGAGGGGGTTGCCCTCGATGTTCAGGGTGACGAACTTGCCGTCGCGTGCTGTCATGGGGCCCTTGAGGAAGTTTGCCTCGCCGATGAAGTCGGCGACAAACTCATTGACCGGGTGGTAGTAGATCTCCTGCGGCGTGCCCATCTGGGCCACCACGCCCTTGGACATGATGATGATGTTATCGGATAAGGCCATGGCCTCGGACTGGTCATGGGTGACATAGATGGCGGTGATGCCGACCTCCTGCTGGATGCGGCGGATCTCCGTGCGCATCGTGACGCGCAGCTTCGCGTCAAGGTTTGAAAGCGGCTCGTCGAACAGGAGCACCGACGGCTCGATGACCAGGGCGCGGGCCAGGGCGACACGCTGCTGCTGGCCGCCGGAGAGCTGGTTGGTCATGCGCCCCTCCATGCCGGTCAGCTCCACGAGGTCGAGGATTTTCATGACGCGCTCCTTGATCTCGTCCTTCGGCACCTTCCGGAGCTTGAGGCCGTAGGCAACGTTATCGAAGACGTTGTAGTGGGGCAGAAGCGCGTAGCTCTGGAACACCATGGCGGTGTCGCGCTTATTGGGGGTCAGCTCGTTGATAGGCTCGTCGCCGAGGTAGATTTCACCCTCGTCCGGGCTTTCAAAGCCCGCGATCATTCTGAGCGTCGTGGTCTTGCCGCAGCCGGAAGGGCCCAGCAGGGTCACGAAGGAGCCGGGCTCGATGACAAGGGAGGTATCCTTGACGGCGTAGAACTCCTTGCCGGTCTTGGGGTCGTTGTAGATTTTGGAGATATGCTCGAGGCGAACGCCTTTTTTCACTTTAGCCATGGACTCAATCCTCCTTCATGGTTTTGCTGGTGCCGAAGTGCTTGATGAACAGGTTCATCAGCAGCACCGCGCTGTAGGTGATGATGATCAGGATGGTGGCAAACGCGCAGGCCAGACTGTAAGCGCCCTTCTCGGCAAACTCGTTGATCTGCACGGTGATGAGCAGATAGCTCGGCGTGACGAGCAGGATGATGGCGGAGATAGCGGTGATGCTGCGGACGAAGGCTGTGACAAGGCCGGAGAGGAAGGAGTCCTTGATGAGCGGCAATGTCACGGTCATGAAGACCTTGAAGCTGTCCGCGCCCATGTCGTAGGCCGATTCCTCGATCGACTTGTCGATCTGCCGCAGGGCGGAGATGCCGCTTCTGGTGCCGGTCGGCAGGGAGCGGACCACGAACACGATGACCAGAATGAGGCCCGTGCCGTAAATGCCCTGGAGGAAGCCCGTGTGGAAGATGCCGCCGGAGAAGCCCCTTATGTAGCCGACGCCGAGAACCGTGCCGGGCACGGCCATGGCGAGCATGGACACGGCCTCGATAAAGCCCTTGGCTTTGAACTTGCGCTTGACGACGAGGTAGGAGATGATCATGCTCAGAAGCGCCGTGATGGGGGCGGAGATGAAGCTGAGCACGAAGGAGTCCTTAAAGGCCTTGAAGCCGTGGTAGCGGGTGAAGACCTGGTTGAACCACTTGGTGGTCAGCGGGAAGAACTTGTAGCCCCAGGTGGGGAACAGCGCGCCGATGGGGACGCAGATGTACATCATGATGACGAAGGCGGCAGCCAGGCTGCAGAAGATGGTGAGCGGCACCTTGACGCTCTTGTCCTCGATGAGCATGCGTCCGCGGGAAGCTTTGCCGGTCAGGGTCGCTGCGGTCTTGGCCTCCAGGTAGTACTTCTGCACCGCGAACATCGCGAGCGTGATGCACAGCAGCACCACAGCCATCGCCGCCGCGCCCGCCTTGTCGTAGGCGCCCGTGATCTGCAGGTAGATGGTGGTCGCCAGCGTGTCATAGGAGCCGCCGATAAGCATGGGGTTTGCAAAGTCGGCGATGGACTCGATGAAGGTCACGAGGAAGGCGTTGCCGAGGCCGGGCAGCATCAGCGGCAGCGTCACGTCCGCGAACACCTTCCAGCGCCCCGCGCCCATGTCGCGCGCGGCCTCCTCGAGGGAGGGGTCGATGTTCTTCAAGAGGCCCTTGAGCATCATGTAGCAAACCGGGAAAAAGGTCAGCGTCTGCACGACGACGATGCCCCAGAAGCCGTAGACGTTGTTGTCATAGATGTGCAGCAGGAAGCGCGTGATGATGCCGGCCTTGCCGAAGAGCATGATCATCGACAGGGACAGGACAAACGGGGGCGACACCACCGGCAGCATGGACACGGCCTTGAAAAGCCCGCCCACGAATTTGTTCATGCGCACGTAGACCTCCACGTACGCAAACAGCAGGCCGATCAGCGCCGAAAGGATGCCGACGAGAAAGCCCACCTTGAGGGTGTTGGTGATGGCGCGGGTAAAGCTCGGCATGGCAAAGATGCGCTTGAAGATCGAAAGGCCGAACTTGCCGTCGCCCACGAAGCTGTCCACCAGCAATATTGCCAGCGGATAGAGAATGAACAGCGTCAAAAAGGTAATCAGCACGACGATGGTAGTGACCATGATGGGGTCTGCCATCAGTTTTTTCCGGTCCAGCGCCGCGCCCTGGCCTCTTGCCATAGATTTCGCTCCTTTCTTCCGTTGTCATTCTGAGGCCAAAGGCCGAAGAATCTTTTTCCGCGCAAATCCGGGAAGATCCTTCGCTTATGCTCAGGATGACAGGATGCGGTTACAGAGTCTATCAAAAAAGGGATGGCGGAAATCCGCCATCCCTTGCGGGATTCTGTGTTGTGAATTGTTCCCGTCAGATCACGAGGTCTTGAAACGGCCCTCGCCGGTGTCGCCGCCGGAGGCAGCGATGGCAGCCATAACGTCGTTGACATTCTGCTCGGTATCGGTCGCGGCCTTGGCAAAGTCGTAGCCGTCCCACACGAGGCTGGGATCAAGACCGAACTCCTTGGCAGCCTCGGGCTGCTTGGCGTTGTCGATGACCAGGAACTGGTAAGAGCCGTGCTGGGCCGCCAGCTCAACGCAGTCGGGGCTCAGGGCGTACTCCATGAAGAGGTGGGCGGCGTTGGGGTGAGCCGCGCCCTTGAAGATAGCCACAGGGCCGATCTCGCAGGCGGTGCCGTCAGCGGGGACGACGAGGCCGACGTTGTCATAGCCGTTGTCCACGATCTGGGTGATGCCGTCATGCAGGAAGCCGATGCCGATGACGCACTCACCGGTGCCGACGTTCTTGGACGGGCCGGAGCCGGACTTGGTGTAGACCTGGATGTTCTTGTCGAGGTCGCAGAGGTACTGGATGCCTTCGTCATGGCCCTTGAGCTGGATCATGAGGTTGGCGACGAGCTTCGGAGTGCCGGCGGTCATGTAGTTGGACAGCCAGATCAATCCCTTGTACTCGGGCTTGAGCAGATCGTCCCAGCTCTGAGGAGCCTCGAGACCCATGCGGTTGAGCTCATCCTTATTGACCATGAAGCCCAGAAGGCCGGTGTAAATGCCGTACCAGTAGCCGTTGGGGTCCTTGTAGATGTCCTTGGTCAGGTGGGAGGCGTTCTGGGGGACGTAGGAGTTATCCAGGAAGCCCTTGGCGGCCAGGCCGTCATAGGGGTTGTTGGTGCCGCCGAACCAGACGTCAGCGGAGGGCTTGCCGTTCTCTTCCTCGATCTTGGCAGGCACCTCACCGGTGGACAGGCGCTGATAGGTGGTCTTGATGCCGTAGAGCTTCTCGAAGTTCTGGCAGGCAGCGGCGAGATAATCCTCCTCGCAGGAGCCGTAGACGACGAGCTCACCGTCAGCCTTGGCGGCGGCGATCAGATCGTCCATGCCGTCAGCATGCGCGCTGACAGTGAACAGGGCGAAGACCATGACCAGAGTCAGTAACAAAGCGATGGTTTTTTTCATGATGATCCTCCTTCATTCTTTTCTATCCCGTGCAGGTGCGGAAGAGCCATCATGCTTTCTGAAAGAAAGCATGCGGCAGGCCTGCCGCAAACCGCTGAGATCCGATATTTATTCGGGCTTATCCCGAAACTTGAAAAAATTATAGCACATTTTTACCATAGCGACAAGAAATTTTCCGCTCCATCCTGTACAAAATGCACATCAAATTCTTGTAGTATTTGACTATTGACAAAACAAAGTGAAAAGTGAAGATTGAAAAGTGGAGTTCTGGCTGACATATTGAATTACAGAGCAGCATCTCTTCACTTTGCACTTTTCACTTTTCACTTTCGTCTGCTATAATGTAAGAAAAACGCACAAAGGAGGAAACGCGATGCGCTTTCTTCACCTTGCCGATCTGCATTTCGGCAAATCCATATACGGCACCTCCCTGCTCGAAAACGGCGACCAGGGCGCGTGGGTCGACCGCTTCCTCGCCCTCGCGGAAACGATCAGGCCGGACGCGGTGGTCATCGCCGGGGACGTGTATGACCGCGGCGCGCCGTCGGGGGACGCGGTGCAGCTGCTCAGCCGCATGCTCACGGGGCTGTCGGCGTTTTCGATCCCCGTCATGATGTGCGCGGGTAACCACGACTCTGTGCAGCGCCTGTCGTTTGCAAGCCCGCTGCTTGCGCTTGCGGGTGTGCATATCTCGGGGAGCCTGTATGACGATCCCATGCTCTCCCATGTGACGCTTCATGATGAACACGGGCCTGTCACTTTCTGGCTCATGCCCTATGTGTTCCCGGCGCTCATTGCCGGGGCGCTCGGGGACGATTCCCTCCGCGACAGCGACAGCGCCGTGCGGGCGCTGCTGAACGCTCAGCCTGTCGACTTTTCCGGGCGAAACGTCCTCATCGCCCATCAGAACGTGACCGCAAACGGTACGCCGGGCGAGCACGGCGGGTCGGAGTCCATGGTGGGCGGCGTCGGGCAGATCGACTATACGGTCTTTGACGGCTTCGACTACGTCGCCCTCGGGCACATCCACGCGGCCTATCCGGTGGGGCGGGAAGCGGTGCGCTACGCGGGCTCGCCGCTGTGCTATCACTTCAACGAGACCAGGCAGGCCGCCAAGGGGCCGCTGCTGGTGGAGCTTAATGCAAAAGGCGAGGCTGTGAAGGTCGAGACCCTGGTCATCCCGCCGCTGCACCCCATGCGGGAGATACGCGGGGCGTATGAGGAAATACGGGACGCGGAGCTGAGTGACCCCCGGCGGGGCGAATATCTGCGTGTAGTGCTCACCGACCGGCGCGTCAGCCCCGAGATCGCCGCCTTTTTCCGGGAGCTGTATCAGGGCCGTGACAGCGTGCTGATGGAGCTGTGCTCGGAGTTTACACAGTTATCCGGTGCGGCGGGAGCGCTTGAGCGCGGGGATGTAGAGCAGAAGAGCATCGAGGACCTGTTCGGCGATTTCTACACCGAGCGCAGCGGCGGCACACCGCCCGCGGACGCGGACGCGCAGCTTCTCACCGAGGCTGGTGAGCTGCTGCGCCGGACCGATCCCCACGCCGCCCCGACGGCGCGGGATGTGGAAAGGCTTCTTGACTATCTGACGGGACAGGAGGCGGAGAGATGAGACCGCTGTATCTGGAAATGACGGCTTTCGGCTCCTACGCCGGGACCACCGCGCTGCCCTTTGAAAAGCTTACGCACGGGCTCTACCTCGTCACCGGCGACACCGGCGCGGGCAAGACCACCATCTTTGACGCCATCATGTTCGCCCTCTACGGCGCTGCCAGCGGCAGCGACCGCAGCCCCGACATGCTCCACTGCGACCATGTGCCGAAGTCCGAGGACACGGTGGTGAGGCTCCGCTTTGCCCAGGGCGGGAAGGACTACGAGGTGGAGCGCCGCCTGCATTTCAGTAAAAAGCGCGGCACCGATCAGTATAACGAAGCGCGGCCGGACGCACAGCTTATCGAGCCCGACCGCGAGCCCACGGAGGGCGCGTCGAAGGTCACGGCGCGCATCGAGGCGCTGCTGGGTCTCAATGCCGAGCAGTTTCGCAAGATCATCATGCTGGCCCAGGGGGAGTTCCGGGAATTTCTCAACGCCGACAGCGACAAGAAAAACGAGATCCTGGGCAGGCTTTTCGACTCCGCGCCTTATGTGTGGTATCAGAACCTGCTGGCGGGCGCGCGGGACGAGTTGAAAGCCCGCCGCGCAGGGCAGAGTGAGAAGCTGCGCGCGCTGATGGAGAACGTCTTCCAGCCGCCGGAGGGGGATTTGGAGGACTATCAGGCCGGGCACCCCAGGCTTCTCGAAAACCTGGCGGCGCTCATCGAGCAGGAGGCGCAGGGTCTCCGGGAGCTGGAGAATGCACGGGGTGAGCTGAACAAGCAGATCGCGGCGCTCAATACGCAAAAGGGCGCGGCCGAGGCCGACAACGCCCGGCTTGCCGAGCTTCAGCGGGTGCAAACCGCCCTTGCGGAATTGGAGGCAAAGGGCGCGGAGATCGAAACGCGCAAGGCCGCGTGGGTGCTGGCCGAGAAGGCCGTGCACCGGGCAAAGCCCGCAATGGACGAGGCGCAGAAGGCCGGGACGGCGCTTGCCGCCACAAGGGCAGAGATCGACACACTGAACAGTCAGCTTGTGTCCTACCGCGACGCGGTACAGGCCGCGGAGGAAACCGTGGAGGCCGACGCGGAGACGAACGCGGCGCTGGGGCAGCTTGCGGCGGAGATCCGGGACATCGCCCTCAAGCTGCCGCGTTATGAGGAGCTGACGCAGAAGCAGCAGGAAAAGACGGCGGCGGAGAAGGCCGGGAGCGAAGCGGCTCAGGCGCTTGCGGGAGAAATAAAAAAACTTGATACCTTGAGCGCTGAGACCGCCGCCCTGCGTGAAAACTACCGGGCTCTCGACAGTGCCGACAGCGAGGCTGAGGCCGCAAAGCATCTGGACGAACGGGCGCGGGAGGCGGTGCAGGCCCTCGCCGGCATCCGCGCGGAGACGGACGCGATCCGCGCGCTGGAGATTGATCTTGCCGCGCGGCAGGAGCGGCTGGAGCAGCTCACCGGGAAGGCCGCGCAGGCCGAGGCGAAGTATGCCGAGCTCTACCGCCGCTTCATCGCGGGTCAGGCCGGGCTGTTGGCCTCAGACCTGCGGCGGAGGCTGGAGGATGACGGCGAGGCCGCCTGTCCTGTCTGCCGCACACGGCTTGACCGTGAGGCGGCGGAGAGGCTCCCGGCGCTGACGGAGGACACGCCCGATCAGGAGCGTGTGGACGCGGCGAAGGCAGCACATGAGAAGGCCGAGCGCCTGCGTGCAGAGCAGGCAACCGGCAGGGCCGCCCTCGCCGCCGCCATTGACTCGCGCGTCGCCGCGCTGCTGGAGCGCGCCCTGCCGCTGCTGCCCGGCTGCAACGGCTGGGAGGACCTGCGCGACGGTGCGGAGCTGGACGAAGCTGCAGAGGCCGCGGCGCAGAAACAGACGGAGGCCGACCATGCCCTGGCGGAGGCAGAAATGCGCAGGGCAGAACGGCAGCGCATACGCGAGCTGTTGCCGCAAAAGGAGCAGGCGCAGGAGGCGGCGCGGGTACGGATCGAAGAATTAAACCGTGAGGTTCAGACGCAGGACGGCATTGCCCGGGAAGCGGAGGCCGTGCTGCGGGAGCTGCGAAAGCAGCTGCGCTTCCCGGATGCGGAAGCCGCGAAGGCGGAACAGAAAGCCCTGGAGGAAAAGCGGGACCGGCTCACTTCCCTGCTTCAAAGCCACCGCGAGGCGCTGGAGGGCGCAAGGCAGCAGCTCGACACCGCGCAGGGTAGTCTGGCGGAAAAGGAGAAGCTGGCGACCAAACAGGAGTCGGCCCTTGCGGATGCCAGCACAGCGCTTGCCGCCACTCTCGCGGAGACCGGCTTTGCGGATACGGACGCAGTTCTGGCCGCCCTCTCCCCCGTCGGTGCGGACGCGGAGGGCTGGCTCAAGGCCGAGCAGCAGGCCTTCATCGCCCACGCCGAGACCCTGCGCCATACAAAGGAGCAGGCCGCGCGGCTGGAGGAGCAGACCGCCGGGAAGTCTTTCACCGATTTATCCGCGCTGGACGAGGCGCTTGCACAGCTCGGCGGCGAGTACGACGCGGCAAACGGCTCGTGCGCACGGCAGGCGGCGCTCGTCCGAAATCACACGGATGTGCGGGAGCAGGCAAAGGCCCTGCGCGCAGAGCTCGAGGCAAGCGAGGGCGCGTGGACGAGGCTTGACCGTCTGGCAGCGCTGGCTGTCGGCAGCAGCGGAGAGGGCGGTAAGCTCAGCTTTGACCGCTACGTCATGGGCGCGGTGTTCCGGGAGATCCTCGAGGCCGCGAACCGCCGCATGGAGCTCATGAGCGGCGGGCGCTACACCCTCATGCACAAAACCGGCGCCGACCGCCGCAATGCCAAGGCGGGACTTGAGATCGAGGTTCTCGACAACAGCACGGGCCAACTCCGCCCCTCGGGCTCTCTCTCCGGCGGCGAGGGCTTCTTTACATCGCTCGCTCTGGCTCTGGGCTTGTCCGATGTCGTCCAGAACCACGCGGGCGGCAGGCAGATGGACGCCCTGTTCATCGACGAGGGCTTCGGCACGTTGAGCGACGATGTGCTTGACCGGGCGCTGGATGTCTTGAACCAGCTCACCGAGGGCAATCGCCTTGTGGGCATCATCTCGCATGTCGACAAGCTCGACGAGAGCATCGCCCAGAAGGTGCGCGTGAAGAACACCGGCAAGGGCAGCACGCTGACGCTGGAGCTGCCGTGAGAATCTGGGCGCAGATTGGGGAGACAGAAAATGACGAAAAGACAGTTTCTTGATGAGATCGCTGCTTTCTTCTGCGAGAACGGTTTTCTTCGCGTGAAGGATCACTTTTACAAAGACTTGTCCGGTGACGCCATGCTTGTATTCGGTTTTCAGCAATCAAGCTACGGAAAATACGGATATATGGAATACGGGTATTGCTTCAAATCAATCAATCGGCACTTGCCCTTTCCGCGCTTTAATCAGTTGAATCTGAACTGTGGAAGATTGATGACCGATCGAGGCAGCGCAATAGAATACACCACGATCGACGAAGGATTCATCCGGACATTTGAGCAAACACTAAGCGAAAAAATCTATGAAATGCAAATGCTTTCACATCTGAACAGAGAGGCATTTATCCAGTACTATCTGTTGAAGGAAAGCGGGCGCTCCTGGTATATTCTGGGCGATGAGACGGCGGCGTATTTTGGCTTGACTCGTCAGGATTTCATGTATCATTTTACGGTATCCGATTAATTTGAAGCATACATATTGGATGCGATATATTTACAGTTTCCTTCCGCCATGATATAATCAGTGTCGAAAAGGAGATGCTTTTATGCTTGAAATTGCACGGTTTTATGGGATATCATAAAAATGTTTTTCAAGCCGAAGGAGCATGATCCAAACCATACGCCGTACGAATACGGGCGCATAAAAGCAAAGACCTGATCTCATAATGACTATTGATATAAGGAGAAAACAACCATGATTGCAATCGGCAGTGACCACGGCGGGTTTGCGCTCAAAAAGGCGCTGATGGCGCATCTGGATAAGCGCGGCCTGGAATACAAGGATTTCGGCACCTACAGTGAGGCCTCCTGCGACTACCCCACATACGGCAAGGCTGTCGCCAATGCGGTGGCAGGCGGCGAGTGCGAGCGCGGCATCCTCATCTGCGGCACCGGCATCGGCATGTCCATGACCGCCAACAAGATTCCCGGCGTCCGGGCCGCCGTCTGCGGCGACTGCTTCAGCGCCGAGGCCACGCGGGAGCACAATGACGCCAATATCCTCTGCATGGGCGCGCGCGTGGTGGGTGAGGGCCTTGCCCTCAAGATTGCCGACACCTTCCTCGACACCCCCTTCTCCAACGACGAACGTCACATCCGCCGCATTTCACAGATCGAGGGCTGATCCTTGGCGCGGGTACAGGAGTTTTACAAGGGGAGCCGCAAGCGGCGCAACTATGCCTTCATCCCCTTCATCGCGCTGCTGGCGCTGTTTTCCGTGATGCTGGTGCTGTTTTACGGCATGCAGAAGTACGCGGTCATCTCCAAGGACGGCGTCAAGATCGAGCTGCCCATCCTCTCGGACGGGAAAGCCAGGACCGTCGACAGCGAGGGCCATACCGTGCGTCAGTTTGAGCCGGTGAGCGTGCCGCTGAATCTGGACAGCCCCGACTTTTACTACGTCAAATCCAACGCCGGGAAAAACGCCCCGCCGGTGCGCGGCATCTTCATCCCCTCGGTGAACGTGAACCCCAGCAAAATCATCGAGTACGCCTCGCGTCTCGTGGCGGGCAACGCGCTGGTTTTGGAGATGAAGCCCCGCAGCGGCGTGTGCCTGTGGGAGTCTCAGTCCCAGATGGCCCTGGCCTACTCTCTCAACCAGCCCACCGAGCTTACCGCGGCCATGCCGGAGATGATCGAGACCTTGAAGGGCCAGAACATCTATCTGGTGGCACAGATCAGCTGCTGCATCGACGAGCTGCTGCCCACCCGCACCACTGCCTACTGCATCCACACCGAGACGGGCCTCAACTACGCCGACGGTCTCGGCACCTGGCTCGACCCCTATAACCTCGACCTTCGGACCTGGATTGCCGAGATGGTGCAGGAGCTCTACGACCTGGGCTTTGACGAGGTGGTGCTGGCGGACGTGGCCCACCCGTCGCTGGCTGAGCCCATCCCTCTTCTTTACACGCGGGACATCTCCACCGAGCGCAGCACCGTCTATGCCGTGTGCGGTCTTGCCGCAGGCATTGCCGACAAGCTGCGCGACCGGGACAAGGTCCTGTCCATTTACTGCAAGACCCGCGAGGCCCTGGTGCGCGACGACTTCACCACCGGGCAGAACGCGGTGCTGTTTATGCAGCTTTATGACCGGGTGTACCTCGAGACGGACAAGTTCACCTATCCTTATAATGTGGAGGATATGCAGAGCAGCGTCCATACCGGCAATGTCTACGACCGGCTGGTGCCCGTGGTCGTCAACTACATCCCGGACAATTCCAGCTGGGTGCTGGTGGACGGACCGGAATAAACGATAGCGAACCGCTGACAACTGTTCATCGGTTCGTTATTTTTTCCTGCCGTCCGCAGACCCTCTCCGCCCCAGTGTGAGCACTGGGGCACCTCTCCCAGAGGGAGAGGCAAGTCTTGGCTCCCCCTTTGGGGGAGCTGTCACGGCAATTTATTGACGTAACTGAGAGGGCCTTCTTCTGTTTAAACTACACAACACCCTCCCCGATTTTTGCCGCAATTTGTACAAGGTTTTTTTCGGAAAAGACTTGTAATCCGACCCGACTTGTGTTAAACTGTCGCCGTTCTAAAGACAATTGTCCCTATTTTGCGGACATATCAAGATCCGGAGAGAGGAAGATATACCATGAAAGTTGCAATATTGGGTTTCGGCACCGTCGGTGTCGGCGTATATGAGATGCTGGAGAAGTGCGCGGGTCTCGAGCCCGGCCCCGTGCTGGTGCGTGCCGGCAAGGAGGACAAGCCCTTCAAGGTTTCCAGCATGGAAGCGATCGTGAACGATCCCACCGTCGGCGCGGTGGCCGAGGTCATGGGCGGCATCGAGCCCGCCAACTCCTATGTCGCCATGGCGCTGTCTGCGGGCAAGCACGTGGTCACCTCCAACAAGGCCCTGGTCGCGGCCCACGGCATCGAGCTTTCGCAGCTTGCCCGTGAGCACGGTGTGTCCTTCCTCTTCTCCGCTGCCTGCGGCGGCGGGGTGCCCTTCCTGCACAACCTCGCCATCGCGGCGCAGAGCGACAGCATTCTCTCCCTCGGCGGCATCCTCAACGGCACCACCAACTTCATGCTTGACGCCATGCAGAGCGAGGGCAAGGACTACGGCGACGTGCTGCGCCAGGCCCAGGCCCTGGGCTACGCCGAGGCAGACCCCACGGCGGACGTGTCCGGTCTCGACGCGCTGCGCAAGATCATGCTGGCCTGCGCGGTGGCCTACGGCAAGCTGCCGGTCGACGGCTTTAGCCGCGAGGGCATCGAGAGCATCACGGCGGCCGACGTGGCTGACTTCCAGGGGCGCGGCCTCACCTGCCGCCTCATCACCTCCGGCGGCCCTGCGGGTGACACGGTTTACGCCTACGTCGAGCCCGTCCTCTTCCCCGCCAACGCCCCCGAGTGCTCGGTGGTCAAGAACTTCAACATGGCAAAATACAACGGCGAAAACGCCGGGGCCATCGTCCTGATGGGCCAGGGCGCGGGCCGCTATCCCACCGCCTCCGCCGTCGTGCGCGACCTGTGCGGGCTGGGAAGCCTGGAGATGTTCCGCCCCGACGTCTGCAAGGTCTCGGCCGACAACGCCGCCTGCGTGCATCCCTACTACGTTCGTGTCGACGCCGACAAAGCGGGGCGCTTCGTGTTCAGCGACAAGTGGGCAGACGGTGGCAGCGTGCGCGGCATCCTTGAGCCCATCGCGGTGCCCGCCATGCACGCGCTGGCCGAATCTGTACGCAAGGAGGGCGGCAGCATCTTCTTCGCCGCTATGGAGGGTTAAATGTTAAAAGTAGCAAAATTCGGCGGCTCCTCCGTCGCGGGGGCCGAACAGTTCAAAAAGGTCAAAGCCATCATTGAGGCGGACCCCTCGCGGCGCATCGTGGTAAGCTCCGCCGCCGGCAAGCGCGACAGCTCCGACCACAAGCTGACCGATCTTCTCTATCTCTGCCACGCGCACATCACCTACGGTGTGTCCTGCGACGACATCATCGGCACCATCCGCAGCCGCTTTGCCGAGATCCGTGACGCGCTGGGTCTTCAGTACGATGTGGAGGGCGACTTCGACAAGCTCCTCCCCCGCCTCAACCGCGACATGGGCGTGGATGAGCTGGTGTCCAGAGGCGAGTATTTCACCTCGCGCCTGCTGGCCGAATATCTTGGATATAGATTTGTGGACGCGGCCGACTGCGTGTTCTTCGGCCTTGACGGTCAGATCGACCGGGAAAAGACCTACGCCGCCATCGGAAACGCCCTCAAGGAACACGAGCGCATCCTGATCCCCGGCTTTTACGGGAAGCTCCCCACCGGGAAGATCAAGGTCATGTCCCGCGGCGGCAGCGACATCTCCGGCGCGCTGGCAGCCGCTGCGGTGAACGCGGACGTTTATGAGAACTGGACCGATGTGTCCGGTATCCTGATGGCCGATCCCCGCATTGTGGAAAATCCCGCGCCCATCTCCACCATCACCTACGCCGAGCTCCAGGAGCTTGCCTTCATGGGTGCCTCCGTTTTGCACGAGGACTCCATCAGCCCCGTCAAGGAGAAGGGCATCGCCCTCAACATCCGCAACACCAACCGCCCCCAGGATCCCGGCACCATGATCGTGGAGGAGGTCGAGGAGGACGGTGAGCAGGAGCGCTTCATCACCGGTATTGCGGGCCGCCGCAACTTCACCGTGCTCACCATCAAGAAGCGCCCCATGAACACAAACGAAGCCCTGCGCCAGGCCCTGGACATTCTGGACCGCTACCACGTTGCGGTGGAACACATCACCCTCGGCCTTGACTCCTTCGCGCTGGTGGCCTCCACCGCAGCTCTCGGCGACAGTGTGTACGATGTGATCGCCGACATGCAGAAGGCCATTCGCCCTGACGACGTGAACGTCAAGGAGGGCATCTCCCTCGTGGCGACGGTGGGCCGCAAAATGACTTCCCGCCCCGGCACCTCGGGCAGGCTCTTCCACGCGCTGGGCAAGAGCGGCATCAACATCCGCACCATCGCCCAGGGTTCCGATGAGCTGAGCATCATCGTGGGTGTGGAAAACGCAGACTTTGAGAAGGCGATCAAGGTTCTCTATGAACGTTTTGCTGGATAATTAAGAATTGGAGGAACAAAAAATGAAAGCTTTGAATATCGCAGTTCTGGGCGCTACGGGCGCTGTCGGTCAGGAAATGCTCAAGATCCTCGCCGAGTATGACATCCCCGTAAACGAGCTCCGTCCCCTCGCCAGCGCCAAGAGCGTCGGCAAGTGCGTGTCCTTCAAGGGCAAGGACGTCCCCATTCAGGAGGCCAACGACGACGCCTTCGAGGGCCTCGATTTCGTTCTCGGCGCGGTGGAGGGCGACATGTCCAAGCGCTTCGCCCCCGCCATCAAGAAGAGCGGCGCCATCTACATCGACAACAGCTCCGCCTTCCGTCTCGAGCCCGATGTGCCCCTGGTGGTCCCCGAGATCAACGGCGCGGACGCCTTCAATAATAACGGCATGATCGCAAACCCCAACTGCTGCACCATCATCACCCTCATGGCTATCGCCGGCATCAACAAGCTCTCCGAGATCGACAAGATGATCGTCTGCACCTACCAGGCCGTCTCCGGCGCGGGCACCAACGGCATCAACGAGCTCAACGACCAGATGGCCGCCCTGGCCAAAGGTGAAAAGCCCGTGGTCAAGACCTTCGCCACCCAGATCGCCATGAACGTCATCCCCTTCATCGACGCCCCCTACGGCAACGACTACACCAAGGAAGAGATGAAGATGCAGAACGAGGGCCGCCGCATCATGCACAACCCCGACCTCAAGGTCAACTGCACCTGCGTGCGCGTACCGGTCATGCGCTCCCACTCCATGGCAGTGACCCTGCACACCAAGGAGAAGGTCTCTGTCGAAGCCGCCAAGGCCGCCGTCGCCGCCTACCCCGGCGTGCGTCTCATTGAGGACTACGAGGGCCGCTGCTATCCCACCCCGCTCGACACCACCGATCAGGACCTCGTCTGGGTCGGCAGGATCCGTGACGACCTCACCGACGACCACGGCCTGACTCTCTGGTGCTGCGGCGACCAGATCCGCAAGGGCGCTGCTTCCAACGCCGTCCAGATCCTCAAGCTCCTGGCCGAGAAGATGTAAGCATTGCTTGCCTCCCCCAGCCGCGTATGCGGCGTTTGGGGGAGGGGGACCGCTTCAGCGGTGGAGGGGGGTCCTGTCAGTCGCTGCGCAAGACCTCTCACAAAGGAAAGACACGAACGACGAAACAGGCGCTGCCGAATCGGCAGCGCCTGTTTTTTGCTGAACAATGGAGTCGGCGTCATCCGACCCTGTCCTGTTTGATTGCAAATGATCTGTTATTAATGATCGATCCCGCCGGTCACGATGGCACCGGTTCTGGCATCAATACGATAAGAAAACTCACCCTTGGCGGATTCAAACTCGACCTCGTAGAGACCATTCTCATACTCAACGTCAAGATCGTAAACCTGATTGCGTTCAAGCCCGGCATCCTTGAGGGCGATCTCTGTCGCGGCGCTTTTGCCGATGGTCGATGACGCGTGTCTGTAGATAAAGAAGCCGCCGATCGCAGCTCCGAGAAGAAGAATAACGAGGATAATGGCTATTACTTTTTTCATGTTGATTGCTCCTCCGAAAAGCAGGCGCCGCCAGATCGGCGGCACCTGTCGTCCCACTTTGTTTACTTGGTGCCGAAGATGCGGTCTCCGGCGTCGCCGAGGCCGGGGACGATGTAGCCGTGATCGTTGAGGTGATCGTCCAGCGCGGCAACAAAGATGTCCACGTCGGGGTGGTCTTCCTGCATGCGCTTGACGCCCTCGGGCGCGCCGATGATGCTCATGAGCTTGATGTGCTTGACGCCCACTTCCTTGAGGAAGGTGACCGCTGCGGAGGCGGAGCCGCCGGTGGCGAGCATGGGGTCAACAATGATAACGTCGCGCTCCTCGATATCGGGGGGCATCTTGAAGTAGTACTTGACCGGCTCGAGCGTGGCGGGGTCGCGGAACAGGCCGATGTGGCCGACCTTGACGTTGGGCATCATGTTCACCATACCGTCGACCATGCCGAGACCGGCGCGGAGGATGGGCACGATGGCCAGCTTCTTGCCGGCGATGCGCCTGCACTTTGCGGGAGCAACGGGAGTTTCGACCGTGATCTCCTCCAGGGGCAGATCGCGGGTCGCTTCATAGCACATGAGCATGGCGATCTCAGAGATGAGCTCGCGGAACTCCTTGACGCTGGTGGACTTGTCGCGGAGAATGGACAGCTTGTGCTGGATCAGCGGATGGTCGAAAACGCATACTTTGCTCATTGTTTGCTTCTCCTTTGTTATTCAATTGATCCAATAGGGTCGTGATTTTCGCCGAATAGTATAGCATGTTTTATACGCGGTGGCAACATTTTATTTGTGTTTGGAGTTTTAATTATCTCGCAGCGATACCTTATCTCCACTTTTCACTTTTCACTTTTCACTTTCTTCTCTTGCAAGTCTCTCCTGCCGCTCCCGTTCGGCCTGGGAAAGGCGCAGATAGACGGGCAGGAGCGTGTCGGCGTTGCCGGGCTCCTTGTCCTGTGCCGCCATGGCGACACCCCAGGCATCCTGCATGCGCAGATTCTCCGGGGCGAGAACGCAGTCGATCCCCTGCTCCGTCAGGGCACGGAAGCTCAGCTCCGCACCGTCGCCCACGAGGAAGACCTGCTCCCCCATCGTCTTCAGCTCCTCGGCCAAGTCCTTGAGCGCGATAGGCCGGTCCTCCGTCAGGCGCACGGGCCGCCCGTTTTCGATGCGAAACAGCGCGTTATACACCTGATTGCGCCGGGCATCCATCACCGGGCAGATGAGCCCCCCTGCCGCCAGGCCGTGCCAGGCCATGGCTTCGAGGGTGGACACCCCGACGCAGGGCTTGTCGGAGGCCCAGGCAAGGCCCTTGACCATCGACACGCCGATGCGCACGCCCGTGAACGAACCGGGCCCGTGGGCCACCGCCAGCAGGTCGACGTCCCTGAGGCTCAGCTCGGCATTCTTGAGCATGTCCTCCCCCATGGGCAGCAGCGTGCGGCTGTGGGTCAGGCCGCTGCATTGGGTGTACTGGCTCAGAAGCTTTCCGTCCTTCAGCAGCGCCGCCGACGCTGCCTTCGCTGTGGATTCAAACGCCAGGATCAGCATAGCTCCGCCCCCTCGATGGTGATTTTTCTCTCGCTGTCATTGAGCTTTTCGATGGTGACGCGCACCTCGTCGCCGAAAAACGCGTCCTCCACGTTCTCGCTCCACTCCACGGCACAAACCGCGCCGCGGTTTAAGTAGTCCTCCCAGCCGATGTCAAAAAGCTCGTCGGCCCCGGAGAGGCGGTACATGTCAAAATGGATGAGGTCGCGCGGCCCCAGGTATTCGTTTACAATGGTGAAGGTCGGGCTGGACACGCGGCACTTGAGGCCCATGCCCCGCGCCATGCCGCGCACAAAGGCGGTCTTGCCCGCGCCGAGATCGCCGTACATGGCGACCACCGTCCCGCCGGGCAGCCCGGACGAAAGGCGCGCGCCCAGGTCTTCGGTTTCCTGTTCGCTGTGGGTAATGTATTCGGACATGCTGTTCTCCTGTCGCCCGCACGGATTTACAGACTTCTAACAAACGCGGGCTTTATTCATGTTATAATATTTTGGTTGGCAGATATTATACCACCATTTTACACATTGCGTAAAGAGCAAAACCGTGGTAAGATCATTTTTGTTCTTTTTCGGGAAAGGCGGTGGAACACATCAGACTGCTCAGGCCTTATATCAAACAATTTTTCCAGCGGGCGGATATCTTCCTGCTCGTGATCTGTACCGTCTGCTCCATCTTCGGCATCCTGATGATCGACAAAGCCGTGGTCGGCATGGTCAACGGCGGCTGGAACATGTCCGCCCCGTCGAAGTATATCGCGGTGCAGGTCTTCTCCATGTTTCTCGGCATCGGCGCCTTCATCCTCTTCACCATCATCGACGCGGATATCCTCGGCTCCCAGTGGAAGCTTTTATGTGCGGTGAACGTGCTGCTGCTGGTGGCGCTGGTCATCTTCGGACAGGACGACGGCACCGGCAACAAGGCCTGGATCCGCTTCGCCGGCATCGGCATCCAGCCCGCCGAGGTCATCAAGGTCCTGTACATCATCGTGGCCGCCAAGCAAATGACCTACATCAAGGAACATGAGGACATCGACGGCTTCATGTCCGTGGTGGCAATGGTTGGTCACTTCGTCATCGTCTTCGGCCTCATCATCGTGGTCTCCTCGGACCTCGGAAGCGGCACAGTCATCATGCTCATCTTCCTGACCATGTTCTTCATTCTGGGTGTACGGCTGTACTGGTTCGCCCTGGGCGGCGCAGCAGTGGCGGCGGCGGTGCCGCTTCTGTGGAACTACTTCCTCAAGGACTACCAGAAAAAGCGCCTCATCGCCCCCTACGATCCCAGCATCGACCCGGACGGCTGGGGCATCACCTGGCAGACTACTCAGAGCAAGCTGACCCTCGCCTCGGGCCGTCTAACCGGCGTGGATGAGGGCCACCGCACCACGGTCTTCACCGGCAAGCACACCGACTTCATCTTCTCCGTGGTGGGCGAAAACCTCGGCATGATCGGCTGCATCGCGGTGGTGATCCTGCTTTCGGTCATCATCATCCATATCGTGCGCGTCGGGCTCAGAAGCGGGCGGCTTTACGACATGCTCATCTGCATGGGCGTGGCCTCGGCCATGGCCTTCCAGACCTTCATCAACATCGGCATGTGCATCGGCATCACGCCGGTTATCGGCATCACGCTCCCCTTCTTCAGCTATGGGGGCTCGTCCATGGTGACGATGTACGCCGCCATGGGGCTGATCTCCGGCGTCAAGTACAAGCTCAAGCCCGAGCATTTCTCCCTCATTTATTGACTAAAGCAGGCGGTCAATTCCGCCTGCTTCGTTTTATGCCGGGTAATCCGGGGTATAGCTCCAGACATTGCTGCCGAGGAGTGTTTCGTAATACAGCGCCTTGGTCATGCCCACATAGGGCACCGACCATACCTGCACGGCGTAGCCCACGTAGGGGATCATCTCCAGCAGATACCAGCCGAGGAAGCTCAGATCCAGCTTGAAAAGCTCCATCTTGTGCCCGTTCATCATGGCCTTTGATTCCCGCAGGCACTGAACCGGAGATTTTGTGGGGTCGTCGATGAGGATGTAGAGCGCCTGGGCGTAACGGTAATGCGCCATGACGCCCGGCACAATCAGCAGCAGGCTCCACAGCCCGATCAGCAGACTCTGCAGCAGATCCAGGATCAGCAGCTTCCACCAGAAGCCGAAGCCGTCCAGAAGGTTTGCAAAGCAGGGCTGGCGGTTGCGCAGGGTATTGAGCAGGAAGATGGTAAAGCCGGCTCCGACGATGGCGGCGACGAACATCAAAAGTGCATTGATGGCGTAGGCCGTGGGCGGCGGCGTCATCGTCTCGGCGTAGCGCAGTGCGTATTCATAGTTGCCGTTCATGGCATAGTTGAGGTAGTTCATGGCCTCGCTCTCGCTAATGTTGACGCTCATCACGCGTGCGCCGAGCGTACTGAGCACGACGGTGAGCACCAGATAGACAAGGCCGACGCTGAGCACACGCGGGTTTGACGTGGCGATCACCTCACGCGCCCTGGATTTGAGAGCATTTCGATCCTGCGGCATAGCGCGCCTCCTCTCAGGTTTTGACGGGTTTACTATACCATTCTCGGGGGCGTCTGTAAAGAAAATTCATTGTGAACAGAAAAACAGCTTGACATTTCAACCTCGCAGTGCTATTATAATCAAGCCTTCATAAAAGACGCGCGAGTGGTGGAATTGGCAGACTCGCTAGATTCAGGTTCTAGTGTCCACTCCGGACGTGCGGGTTCAAGTCCCGCCTCGCGCACCAAAGAAAAAGCCCTAAATCGAAAGATTTAGGGATTTTTTATAATTGAATACGGCAGGGAGGTGTGGGCATGAAAAGAGAATATGTTCTTATGAACCAGACGACTCCCATGCTCCGCTTCTTCTGTGAGCGCAATGTGTTTGACGAGCCGGAGTTTATGGAGCTTTCGTGGCTGACGGAGCTGCGGCCCATCGGTTATGGGAATCTGTATGACTTTCTGGCACGGCGGCAAGCCCCCAAGCACCGCCGCCATATTAAGGAGCTGCTGGAAAGCTACGGATGCGACGATCTGGAGGGCTTTATCCGGGTAACGCACGCCCTGAGCCTGAACGACACCTTCTGGGTGAAGGAGGCCGGCAGCGATCTTGAATGGGATCATGTCTCCCTGTATCGAAACGAGTTTGACCGGCTCGTGAGCGAAGCGGCTTTCGATGGCGTGATCAGCGAGACAGCCCTTTCCTCCACTTCCCCGGAATTTGGCACGGACGGCTATTATGCCAAGTGTTGGGTGCGGGATGCGGATGGGATCTGGCTCTACAAAAGCGGCAGCGGACTGCATGAGATTGAGCCGGTTTCGGAATTTCTGGTCTCTCAGCTTGCGGCTCGGCTGTGCGTGGATCATGTAAATTATGATCTCTCCGTGTATCATGACAAGCTGGTGAGCAAGTGTGCCCTGTTTACTGACGAGACGACCGGGCTTGCCAAAGCAAGCACTGTATTTCAGGGAGAGCAGACGATCCCCCGCCTGCTGGACTTCTGCCGAGGTCTCGGTTGTGATGATGCTTTTCGCCGCATGTGCATCCTCGACGCGCTGACGCTGAATCCCGATCGGCACTACGGCAACTTCGGTTTTCTGTTCGACAATGCAACGATGGAGCTGAAGACGCTGGCACCGGTGTTTGACAACAACCGGGCGCTGTTCCCGGAGTTGGATGAGGAGCAGCTTGCCGCGCCGGAATGGTATATCGAGCACTGCCGCCCGAAGCTGGGACGGGACTTCATCATCACCGCGCGTGGACTGCTGACCGATGCGATCCGCGCCGATCTGGAAGCACTGCGTGGCTTCCGGTTCATCAACCACCCGCAGCACCCCATCTCCGAGAACCGTCTCGGACTGCTGGATTCTCTTGTCCGGCATCAGCTTGAACGGATACTGAAATAACACTTTTCCAGCAATACACAGAGTATAAAAGCCCAGAGAGGCGGATCACGCCGCTGTCTCTGGGCTTTACGTTTCCTATATGGAGATTACACTTCCTTCCGCTTTCATGCGGCGGCGTTGGCGTTGACCTGCTCGATTGCCCTGCGGATGCCAAGCCAGACGGTCAGGTCGGTGAATACCTCCACGATGCTTCCCTGATCGGTAAAGGGTGGCTCCTGCAGGACGGACAGATCCTTCATCATACCGTTCTGGACAATGTACTCCACGATCTGATTGACGAAATAGATCTGACGACTGTCGAGATTCGTGTCGTTCAGGAACGAGGCGAAAGCGGCCTTGGCTGCATTCATGTCCAGGCCCACGATTTCCCGCACGAACTCGCCCAGAGGCTTGGCGCCGTATTCGGCCTCGTATTCCTGCTTGGTGCCGACCTCACTCCAGAGGATGCCTTCCAGCACCTTCACGTCCTCGCCGGTCAAAGGCACATTGCTCTTGAGCTTTTGGATCACGGCGTTGTCCTGGTGCTGCCGGACATAATACTCCGCCTTGGCCTTGTAGTTTTTCAGATCATCGTTTTCAAGCTCCGACTCCTTCCATTCCATGGTGAGGATCTCATCGTCGAAATCGGTGTCATAGCGGATCTTCACCTGCGGGATGTACTTGATCAGATCGCGCAGGCTCTCGCGGATGTTCTCAAACTCATTGATGCCGGCGTTGTCCAGATAATCCGTGTGCAGAATCTTGTCGATAAGCTCACTCTCCGCCATAATTTCCGGGATGTTCGCAACACTCGCAACGGCAGCGACCTTCTTCACCAGATCGTGCCGGGCGCGGCTGTATTTCTTCCCGGCGAGATAGGCCAGCTCGATGCCGTAGAGCAGGGCGTCAAAACGCAGAGCCTTGGCATCGTCATGCTCCGGCTCAATGAGCGGAGCCAGCTCCTGGCTCATCAGCAGGGTGTCCTCATAAGTGAGGGCGCTGTAGTTTTCGGGATTGGAATAGAGATCTACATATTTCAGATGCTGCTTGACCGCGAAGTTGTCCCGGTTCAGCTCGCGCACCTTCTCCACCATGTCGTCGACCAGCGACCTGCGGAAGTCGATCAGCTCCGGTGTCTGGTAGTTCAGATCCTGCAGCTTGTAAGCGATCTGCGCCTTAAGGTGGAAGATGGCCCCGGACAGGGCGATCATGTTGGCGGTGGGCTTGCCCTTGTTCATGCGGAAGAACTCAAAGTTGCCGCAGAAGTCGAAGATGTAAAACTTGTCCTTGTCCGCCCCGTCCAGCAGCCCCGGGCAGAGGCGTGTGCCGCGGCCGATCATCTGCCAGAACTTGGCCTTGCTCATGACCTTCTTGAAAAAGACCAGATTCAGCACCTCCGGCACGTCGATGCCGGTGTCCAACATGTCGACCGAAATGGCGATCTGCGGCAGCTTCTTCGGGTCAGAAAACTCGTCGATGGCGCTCTGGGCGTAGGTCATGTAGTTGTCGATCACCTTGGCCCAGCCCACGAGGTGCGGGTACTCCTTGCCGAAGACTTCGAGGATCTTTTCGGCGTGGGTGTGGTTCTTGGCAAAGATGATGGTCTTGCCGATCTTGTTGCCGTAGTCGATCTTGAGGCCGTGGGTCATGAGGACATTCAGCACCTCGCGGATGGTGTCCTCGTTGAAGATCCACTCGTTGAGGGCAGAGGACGCGATGCTCTCCGGCAGCTCACCGTTTTCATCCTCGAAGGTGTCCTCATAGCGCTGCTTGTCCTCGTCGGAGAGTTCGTCGTACACGATGCCCTGCTGGATGAATTTCAGCGTGGTCTCCACGGATAGAAAGTCCACCAGATACCCGTCCTTCACCGCCTGGTTAAGCTCGTAGCCGTAGGTGGGGACGCCGCTCTGCAGTTCAAAAACCTCATAGGTGTTCTTGTCGATCTCGTCCTTGGGCGTTGCGGTCAGGCCCACCAGCGGGGCGTCGAAATAGGTAAAGATATCCTTGTATTTGTTATAGATAGAGCGGTGCGCCTCGTCGCAGATCACAAGGTCGAAGTGCCCGACGGAAAAGAGCCTGCCCTCTTCGTCCTGTACCGCGTCGATGCAGTTCATCATGGTCTGGTAGGTGGAGAAGACACCGTGGGCAGCGTAGTTATCCTTTTCCTCGCAGAGATTGGTCACCGAGAGATCGGGCAGGAGGTTTACGAAATTGCGCTTGGCCTGCGTGACCAGAGAGTTGCGGTCGGCGAGAAAGAGGATATTTTTCACCCAGCCCTGCTCCAAGAGCACCTTGCACAGGGCGATGACAGTGCGCGTCTTGCCGGAGCCGGTGGCCATGACCAGCAGCGCCTTGCGGCGGTTTTTTTGCCCGAAGTTGTCGCACACGGCCTTGATGGCGGCCTCCTGGTAATAGCGCCCGGCGATAGCTTTATCCACCACGATGTTCTTGAGGCTTGAGCGCATGCGCTGGAGATTGAAGAGCTTTTCCAGATCGCGCTTGGAGTAGATGGAGGCGACGCGGCGCTCGGGGTACTGGTTGTCCACGATGCGCGTCTCAAAGCCGTTGGTGAGGAACACCACCGGGCGGCGGCCCTGCCGCTGTTCGATGAGGTCGGCGTAGAGCTTGGCCTGCTGGCGGCCCTTGGACACATCCACGCAGGTGCGCTTGGCCTCGATCACGGCGAGTACGCGCCCATCGTCCCCCAGCAGCACATAGTCGGCATAGCCCACTTCGGACTTGTTGGGCATGCCGGGGATCTCATACTCGTTGAGCCAGTTTTTGCCCTCGACCCAGCCCGCGTCCAGAAGCATGGCGTCGATGTAGATTTTGCGGGTCTTGTACTCGGAGATGTCCAGGGGCTTCGGGACATAGTTTGCCCGCTGGGCCTCGCGCCGGGCGGTGAGCTCCGCCTTGAGTGCGGCGTTTTCCGCCATGAGGGCCGCGAGGTCAATACCCTCTCCGTCAGCGCCGCCCGCGGCGCTGCCACCTCCCCCATAGGGGGAGGCAAGTTTTTGCTCCCCTTCAGAAGCCGCAACAGGCTCCTTGGCTCCCCCTTTGGGGGAGCTGTCACCAGTGCTCACACTGGTGGCTGAGAGGGTCGCCCGGTCAAACGCCCGCTCTTGGTACTCCGTGCCGTAGCAGCAGGCGAGGAAGTCAAAGAACACGTACAGGTTTTCCAGGCACAGCGCCGCGATCTCGGGGGTGAGCTTGCGCCCGCCGTGGGCCGCGTCGTTGCCCTTGCGCCGGATGAGATCCAGCCGCCGCCAGAGATCGACGCCCACAATGTCACGAAATTCCTCCGTCCCCAGCAGCACCACCAGCGTCTGATCCCAGGGCGGCACAAGCTCCGCGTCCACGGAGTACATCCACTTGACCGCGGCCTCCATTGCCCGGCGGCAGGACAGCACGCAGAGCCCTGGGTCGATCTGATAGACCTTCTCCGCCGCCACCGCCGGTTCCGCAAAGGCGGTAAACTGCGGGTCTTGGAGGAAGATATCAAAGTTTGTCATAATTGCTCCTTCCGTCACGGCGCTTGCGGGGGACGCGCCGCGCCACCTCCCTCAATGAGGGAGGCTTTTCTTTTAGCTCCCTTGGCCCCCTCTCTGAGGGGGCTGTCACGAAGTGACTGGGAGAGTCCAACGACTCCTTCCACCGCTTCGCGGTCCCCCTCCCTCAGTGAGGGAGGCTTTTTCTTTGGCTCCCTCTCTGAGGGAGCTGTCGCCGCAGCGACTGAGGGAGTCCAACGACTCCTTCCACCGCTTCGCGGTCCCCCTCCCTCAAAGAGGGAGGCATAATCCTTGGCTCCCTCTCTGAGGGGGCTGTCACGAAGTGACTGAGGGAGTCAGTCCCTCCCCTGTTGTGACATTCTTTCTTTGACCGTATTGTCGATATGTTCGCAAACTGCGCGAAAGTCGTTGTTGATTTCACGGTTGGAAAAGCGCAGCACTTCCAGACCGTACTTTTTGAGAATCGCCGTGCGTTCTTCGTCATACGCCTGTCCCTGCGGCTCATAATGCTGGGAGCCGTCGATCTCGATCACCAGCTTTGCCGCGTGGCAATAGAAATCGACGATAAAGGATTCGATTGTTTTCTGACGCTGGAACCGCACAGGGTATGTACTGAGGAAGTCATACCACAGGTGTCTTTCCTGCGGCGTTGCTTCCTTGCGCAACTGTCTAGCGCGTGGAATCATGTTCGATTTATAAGGCAATGACATAGTTGCTCCTTCCACCGCTTCGCGGTCCCCCTCCCTCAGAGAGGGAGGCTTTTTCTTTGGCCCCCTTGGCCCCCTCCCTGAGGGGGCTGTCACGAAGTGACTGGGGGAGTCCAACGGCTCCTTCCGTCACGGCGCTTGCGGGACGCGCGCCGCGCCACCTCCCTCAGTGAGGGAGGCATTCTCTCTGGCTCCCTCCCTGAGGGGGCTGTCACGAAGTGACTGGGGGAGTTCAACGGCTCCTTCCGTCACGGCGCTTGCGGGACGCGCCCCGCGCCACCTCCCTCAGAGAGGGAGGCTTATCTCTTGGCTCCCTCCTTGAGGGAGCTGTCGCCGCAGCGACTGAGGGAGTTCAACGACTCCTTCCGTCACGGCGCTTGCGGGGGACGCGCCATGCCAGCTCCCCCAAAGGGGGAGCCAAGCCCCAAGCCTGCACCCAGTCCCCTTGCCTCCCCCGCTGGGGGAGGTGCCCCAGTGCGCACACTGGGACGAAGAGGGTCAGCGTTCTGCATTTATGATTCAATCGCTTTATTGGAAATATCAAAGAGCATCTGTGCGTTATTCCGATAAGCGTTCCCCAGTTTTAGTTTTGTTGTTTCAGAGAGATTTGCCTCTTCCAGCCAAGTGCTGTTCCCCAGAGATAACCCGAGCAATGCATACATCATTTCATGCATTTGCGTCTCATCGGGTAGCTTTCCAATCTCATAAACCGTATCTAAATACGCCGATGTGATAACACACCACAAAAGGAATTCCCCGTCATAATCATAATCTCTCGCAAAGTTATCAACCATGTCTTTTAGGTTGGTCACACCCGGGAATGCGCTGCTTATCATTTTACTGGCTAAAACGATGTATTTTGGGATTTCCTTGTGAACTATTTCCCCTATTTTTAGCTCAGATGGGAGATGCTTCTCTTTTTTCCCATTGGCCGACATTCTTCTGCTTATATTCTTTAGCGCAAAAGAATTAATTATATCAGGCCGCACAATTCTTATTATCTCATCCGTAAGCTGATTAATTCCATTGGAGGAAGAAAGTGCCTTTTTATCGGCTAAGTATAAACTCCGGCTTGCAACGGTTTCATAATCAACATTGTGCCATATCGGAATTATTTTCTTACCTTGGTTAACCTCCTTAGATAATAAACTTCTAAGCTCATATTCCGTCCACTTCTTTTTCAAGAAGTCCGGGCTGATTACGACAAGGCCATAATTGCATTCAATCAGTCCTTTATCAATCGACGCAGAAATGCTGTCCCCTGCACTTATGCTGTATTCGTCATACCACACATCCACGCCTGCGCGTTTTAATCTCTCCGCAAGTGGACGAACAAAATCCTTTTTATCCTCTGTTGCATGAGAAATAAATAGATCTTTCATATTTGCTCACCTCACCCAAAGTATTCCTGCATCAAGCTGTCAAACAAAAGCTGCGTTTCGTCAAGGGACTTCTGAATGACAGATTTGGATTTGTCGATCTGTGCGACGAATTGATCAAACTCATTCTGCTTTTCAAGGCTCGGTGCAGGGATCATCATTTTTTTCAGATCAGATGTTGTAATACTAGCTTGATTAACCGCTTTCTTCGTAATAGAAGATATGTATTCCTTTGCCGAAGGAGTTTTGAAGAAAAACTCAATATATGTAGGGTTATAACCTTTCGCTATTCTGGCACAAAGCAAATTCATCCCGTGGATTATTGGTGATGATATTTGTCCTCTGTATTGAACCGCTCTACCCAAATAAGCCGTGCTGTTGATATGAGAAATAAGAATATCCCCCGGTTTCAACAGATAATTATCATATTTCCCAAGTTCAAATATGTCCGCATAACCAAGTCTATCTGTGTTGAAAACATCATTTGCAAGTGTCTCAATTCTTGTTATTGGATATCCGCCGGCCCCTTTTGTTTGCTTGATATTAGCGCCATTTCTGAGGTATTCACAGATCTCACCAAATTCAACCTGTGGATATTTACCATACTCAAACATCTCTACAAATCGGGCTTTGATAAGATCGTCAAGGACAGAAAGTTCGTGCTCTCGTTTAGCGATAACCCCCTTGACACGTTTTAGGATGTCGACAATTCTTATTTGTTCAGAATAATCAACGACAGGTATTAACATCCCCAAGAAATCATCATCTGTCATCCGGCCACGACGGTTAACGGAGCCATTAAGTTTGCTCTTATAGAATCCAATGCTACGCGGAGAACGCATGATTATTTCTAGATATTTCGGGAAGATACGTCTATCATTCACATCCCAAACTTTGTATGCAGGGCTAACTATTCCAGCATCAACAATGTCTTGGATTCCGAAATTGGCCTCATCAATATGTATTCCTTGGACAAGCTTCCCACGCAGGATAACTTTGTAGTCCGAAGTATCCACTGAAGCAATGCGTTTCTTAAACTTTTCATCTTGAAGGACAAGGCCATCTTTCATCGTAATAGAAAGAATAGGAAACTGATTGCCTCCACATCTTTCCACCGAGGCTTTGGTAATGACCTCCCCAAGAGGAATGTACTGTTTCATCCCATCATCCCCACAAATATCAATTTGTTTTCCTTGTCAACTGTTATTCTCATCCTTTGGAAAAGGCTTTCCAGTTGCCGAGTAATAATTGCTGCATTTATTATCGGTAGAAAGAGGAACTGGAGAATGCAATTTGAGATAAGATTCTTTTTTCAGTTCCCGGATAGCTTTCTGCACTTCAAGCCCAGGCAAATTAAGGCTTTCTGCCACATCATTTACGCTGCTGTATGGGTGGGATTCTATAAATTCAAACACTTTTCTTTTCATTTTCAGTCTCCTTTACAGGCGTCCATTACTAAACTCAGACGGTTGCAGAACATCTGCCACTGTACAGAATCCTCAAACCATTTCCGCTCGACCTCCGCGATCTGGTTCAGCCCAACGGCGCGGACGGCCTCGATGGCTGCCTCACGCTGGGAGAGCTTCCGGCTGCTTGTCTGGCAGCGGGCGCCGTCGATCGTATCATAGGCCAGGAAGGACTTGTTGAAGTCCATCAGGGGGCAGAGTTTTTCCAGCCTGTTTGTGCCGTTATCGACCAGGAAGCCCCAGTTGCCCCAATGCCGGTCGGTGTTGCCCACCAGGTAGTCGATCAGATTCATCATGTGGAAGGCGCGGGCGTCCTTCTTCAAAACAAAGGCGTCCCGATCCAGCCCGTAATTTAAGCAGTATACTTCCACTGCCTCCGCAGAGACTAGACTCTTCTCCTCAGACGTGATGATGCGGCTCCGGGAAACAGCTTTGCCTTCGAATACATCCGGCTCATAGACGATACTTTCGACATTGAAGCAGCGCGCGATTTTCGAGGCCAGCAGCTCGGCCTTTACGTCGCGTTCATCGCCGTTCTTCAGAAGATAGAATGTCCCGTTCTCCCGAATCCACGCCTTCGGCGCAACGCCCTGTGTGCCGATGTCCCCGGCCGCGTCGTTGGGCTCCAGAAGTTCCGCGTTCTGAACAGTAAGCGAACGGCCGTTCAGGCTGACGTCGGCGAAGGCCCCGGACAGGGAATGCCGGAACAGGCTGAGGTCTGCAAAACTAACGTTCTCCCGATTGAACTTGATCCAGTACACATCGGTCAGACTCAGCCCGTGATAAGAAATGGAAATGGCGGCGCGGTCGCGGTCCGTCACGGCCTGCTTTGCCCCGATGCTGTTGAGGATCTCCTTGGCGAATCTCCGATCCAGCGTCAGGACACGGGAGGAACACCAATAGTAAAAATTGTTCAGATTGTTGAGCCGCGTGTCCAGATCATCCGTCGTCTCCAAATAGAGATTATAGGGCATGAAGGACGGGGCATAGATCGTGCAGGTGCCGTCCTCGCGGATGGCCGCGACCTTGCGATCCTTGTGCATGATCGTAAAGCGCTCCCAGCCCTTGGAAAGCACGTTGTTATTGACCTGAATGCTCATTTCAGCATCTCCTCTAATTCAGCAAGCTCTTTCCCGATCTCTGCCTCCAGCTCCTTGATGTTGGCCAGGATCTCGCTGGTGGGCGGGTACTCCACGGGCTTGTATTCCGTCTGCTTGTACTTGTTGATGGAGAGGTCATAATCGTTCTGAACGATCTCGTTCTTCGGCACGAAGAAGCTCTGCTCCGTGCGGGCTCTGCCTCCCTCTCCGAGGGAGGGGGACCGCGAAGCGGTGGAAGGAGCTACTCCCTCAGTCTCGCTGCGCTCGACAGCTCCCTCAGGGAGGGAGCCATGAATGGATCGAAACCGTGCGATGATATCGGGGATATCGTTCTCCTTGGTCTCGCTGCGCTTGTCGTCCAGGGAGAAGCCGTCGGCTTTCATGTCATAAAACCAGACCTTATCCGTTCCGCCGTGGCCGGTCTTGGTGAAGATCAGGATGGCGGTGGACACGCCCGCGTAGGGCTTGAACACGCCGGAGGGCATGGAGATCACGGCCTCGAGACGGTTGCCCTCAATGAGCTCCTTGCGGATGGCTTTGTGCGCGGTGGACGAGCCGAAGAGCACGCCGTCCGGCACGATGCAGGCGCAGCGGCCGCCGACCTTGAGCATGCGCAGAAACAGCGCCAGAAACAGCAGCTCGGTCTTCTTGGTTTTGCAGACTTTCAGGAGATCGGCGGAGACGATGTCCGCGTCCAGGCTGCCCTTAAAGGGGGGATTGGCCAGGATGAGACTGTACTTCTCCCGGTCCGGGTTCTGGTCAGAGAGGCTGTCCCGGTATTCGATAAAGGGGTTGTCCACCCCGTGGGTCATCATGTTCATGGCCCCGATGCGCAGCATGGTGCGGTCCATGTCGTAGCCGTGGAACATGTGGTTCATGTAGTGATCCTTGTTCTGGCGGTTGAAGAAAACCTCCTGCTTGCGGTTTTCTTTGAGATAGTCGCTGACCGCTACGAGGAAGCCGGAGGTGCCGCAGGCCGGGTCACAGACCACGTCGTCCGCCTTGGGCTCCATCAGCTCCACCATCATGCGGATGATATGGCGCGGCGTGCGGAACTGGCCGTTGACGCCCGCCGTGGCAATCTTGGAGAGCAGGTATTCGTACACGTCGCCGCGGGTGTCGGCGGCCTTGAGCTGGGCCATCTGCTCATAGATGCCGTCCATGGCCGTGACGATCTTGTCCAGCATCAGGGGCGTGGGAATCTTAAAGATCGCGTCGCCCATGTACTTGGAATAGGCGCTCTCCTTGTCGCCGTGCAGGTTCTTGATAAAGGGGAAGACCCATTCCTGCACCGTGCTGTACATCTTCCCCGCGGGGAAATCGTGGAACACGCTCCATTTGAGCTGGCTGCCGTCGATCACGCGCTCGCCGATCTGCACCTCTTTGGCAAAGATGCTCTCATAGGGCAGGCCGAGCATGGCTGACTCGCGGGCGCGGAGATTGTCCGCGTCATCCAGATCGTGAATGAACATCAGATAGGTCATCTGCTCAATCACGTCCAGAGGGTTTGTCAGTCCACCCGTCCAGAAGATTTCCCAAAGGCTGTCGATTTTGCTTTTCAGTTCGCCTGTAACCATGTTCTTACTCCTTTATTCCTTATCCCAATTCCAAACGTATGAAGTGTAGCGGCCGCCGCCGATCTTGAGGATATCTCCGCTGTCCGTCAGTTCTTTCAGTGCGCGCTGTATAGTGACCTGGCTGATATCCGGGCACTGTGCCATCAGTTCCGACTTCGTGATCTTCCCGGTCGTGCTGCGAATCAGTCTCCTAATGCGGCCGGTTTTGGAGTTCCCGGTTTCGAGCAGAATCTCCGCCCGCTCCGCAAATTCTCGATAGGCTGCGATAATGACGCCGAGCAGATAGCGCACGAAGGGCAGATAATCATTGTTTCCCTCGTGCCAGTTTTCGGAGCTGGCTTGCAGCGTCTCGTAATAGCTGCCCTTGCTGTCGGCGATCAGGCGTTCAATACTGATATACTTTCCGATCGGGTAGCCCGTGCGGTACAGAAGCAGCAAGGTCAGCAGGCGGCTCATGCGTCCGTTGCCGTCATTGAAGGGGTGAATGCAGAGGAAGTCCAGGACGAATAGGGGGATCAGCAGCAGATCGTCCAGCTCCGGATCTGCGATTGCTTCGTTGATCGCTGTGCAGAGAGAATCCATGGCCTCCGGTGTCTCCCAGGCCGGGACGGGCTGGAAGCGGACACGCTTTGTACCGTCCGGCAGCGTCTCGGCAATCACGTTGTCCGAATTCTTAAAGCTTCCACCGATCGACATGCCGCTGAATTTATACAGATCCCGGTGAAGCTGCAGGATCATGCCGGGGCGGATCGGGATAAACTCATAGTTTTCATGGATCGTGTTCAGCACGTCCCGGTATCCGGCGATCTCCCGTTCGCTGCGGCTGCGCGGGGTCGTTTTGTTCCGCACAAGCAGCTTCAGACGGTCGTCCGCGGTGATGATGCCTTCGATCCGGTTCGATGCCTCCGTGCTCTGGATCTTTGCGATCTCCAGCAGTTCGTCCAGCACATCCTTCTGGGCATCAGAAAATCTACTCTGTTTTCCTTTCTGCTCATGGATCTGTGTAAGATAGGAAACGATCTCCGGGGTCAGCAGCTTTTGATATTCCTTTTTATAGTTGAAACTCCGCATGTGCATCCCTCATTCGGCAGGCCGATTGTGTCTATATAAATACGATTCTATTATATGATTCATCGTTTTAAACGTCAAGTCAATTTAATCAAATTTTGAATTTATGATTAAATTGAATCGGGTAAGTGTGCTATTTGATGTAAAGAGGCACCCGGGAAAGTGATGCTTGATCGCTTCTCCGGGTGCCTGTGCTGTTGCGGGTTTCTCCTTGCGTGTTTCTAAATTGACTCCTTCATGAATCCTACCGCAAAATTGCAGATTTCTAAAACAAGTTTTGCAGCAGATTTGCGGAATGTTCGCATGTTCACATGTGCTTACTCCGCGAAGAAGCACAAGCTCTTGAGCTCCCACTCGCCTTTTCCCTCATAGCGGAGATAGAGGGCGCGGGTGTCCTGCTCCGGCGCGATGGGAAGGAGCAGCATGCGCCAATCCCTGACTGCCGCGTCAAACTCGATGGCGCCGATGACCTCCTCGCCCGCCGTGTCATGGGAGACCGTGATCGTGCCCGCAAGCTCGCCGCGCACTTCAAGACCGAGAAAGCTCGTGCCGTAAAAATCGAAGTACTTGTATCCGATCACGGCGCCGTCCTTGATGCCGGTGATAAAGCTCACATTCTGCCGCTCGGTCACATGGATCTGGCGCTGCATTTTCGGGTCGCCGTAGTCGATGGCGTTCGTGACCGTGGGATCGGTCAGATGACAGGCAATGGCAGCGGGGTAGCTGCCGGAGGCTTTGAGCGGGCCGCCGTTCAAGCCGCAGCTTGTGATCTCGACCTGGGGGATGCTCCCGTCGGGCAGTATGGTCACGCGCTCGGCACAGCCCTGGCGGGAAAACTCCGTACCGTTGGTCTGGCGGTGGTAGAAGATGTAGAGGGCATCGCCCACCTCCACCAGGCCGCCGTGGTTGTTGCCGAGAGGGGCGACAGGTTCGGTGCGGCCGTCCAGGCCGATGTCGCCGTTGGAAACGATGGTGCCGCCGTAGACAAAACCGGAATCGGGTCTGTCGCTGACCGCATAGCACAGCTCGTGGCTCTTGTGGCTGGAATAGACGAAGTAGTATTTGCCGTTTATCTTGTGGATGGAGGACGCCTCGAAGAAGCCGTGGCCCTCGTAGCCGGTGCCGGCGGTGTGGTGTCCGCCGGGGAGCAGCACTCGAGGCAGCTCCTTTGCCGTGAGCATGTCCGGCTCCAGCTCCACCACATAGGAGTCCTCACCCATGGGCAGGGCCTTCATGGCCTCAATACAGTGTTACGGATTCGCCGGGGGCAACTCATGCTTTCACTCTTATACCCGCCATATCTGCCACAAGCGATCCCGTGCAGCTAATGGGCTTTGACTTGTTTGGCAGTCTCTCCCTCGTATGCGGCTTTACATGATTTCTGTTCGCCGGGCCTGAGCTTTGCCGCCGCAGGGCGGTCCCGGGTTTAGAACGTGCGCTCGCAGGGTGCACCGGCAAAAGCCGCGTCCCGAATCGGGACGCGGCTTTTGTTATATCTTGGCGCTCAATTGACCCCATCAGCAATCAGAGGGAAGATACCCCTTCCGCCGCTGAAGCGGTCCCCCTCCCCCGGACGCCGCAAGCGGCCGGGGGAGGCAAGGTCTTACTTCTTGTTCTCGCTGAAGGTCTTCTTGGCTTCTTCCCAACCGGCCAGGAGGGACTTGTAGCCCGCCTGAGCAAAGTCGGCCAGCTCCGCGCTTGCGGCGTCAGCGATGGCAGCCAGCTTGTCGGTGGCTTCCTTCAGCGCAGTCTTGGCGGCATCGACCATGGCCTCAGTCTCGTCCTCGGTAGCCTTGATCTCCTTGGCGACAGCTTCCTCGGCTTCCTTCTCCTCCTTGATCGCAGCCTGTGCGGCGGCGAGGCGGGCGATGGGAACGCGGAAGGGGCTGCAGGACACGTAGTCCAGACCGACCTTGTGGAAGAACTCAACGGAACTGGGATCGCCGCCGTGCTCGCCGCAGACACCGAGGTGAATGTCGGGACGGACGGAGCGGCCCAGGGTCGCGGCCATCTTCACCAGCTTGCCGACACCCTTCTGGTCGATGCGGGCAAAGGGATCGCTCTCGTAGATCTTGGCGTCGTAGTAGGAGGAGAGGAACTTGCCGGCGTCGTCACGGCTGAAGCCGAAGGTCATCTGGGTCAGGTCGTTGGTGCCGAAGGAGAAAAACTCGGCCTCTTCGGCGATCTCGTCCGCGGTCAGCGCGGCGCGCGGGATCTCGATCATGGTGCCGACCAGATACTTCATGTCGGAGCCGGCTTCCTTGATGATGGCGTCGGCGGTCTTGACAACGACGTCCTTGACGTACTTGAGCTCCTTGACCTCGCCGATCAGCGGGATCATGATCTCGGGCTGCATCTTCCACTCGGGGTGGCGGGCCTGGACAGCCAAGGCGGCCTTGATGACGGCAGCGGTCTGCATCTCGGCGATCTCGGGATAGGTGACGGCCAGACGGCAGCCGCGGTGACCCATCATGGGGTTGAACTCGTGGAGGGAGCTGATGATATTCTTGATTTCCTCGACGCTCTTGCCCTGGGTCTCGGCCAGCGCCTTGATGTCCTCTTCCTCGGTGGGAACGAACTCGTGGAGAGGCGGGTCGAGGTAGCGGATAGTGACAGGATAGCCCTGCATGGCCTCGTAGATGCCCTCGAAGTCGCCCTGCTGCATGGGCTCGAGCTTGGCAAGCGCGGCAACGCGCTCTTCCTTGGTGTCGGAGCAGATCATCTCACGCAGAGCGGCAATGCGGTCGCCCTCGAAGAACATATGCTCGGTACGGGTCAGGCCGATGCCCTGGGCGCCCAGCTCGACAGCCTTGGCGGCGTCACGCGGGGTGTCGGCATTGGTGCGGACCTGGAGGCGGCGGTACTTGTCGGCCCAGGCCATGATGCGGCCGAACTCGCCGGCGATGGAGGCGTCGACCGTGGGGATGAGGCCGTCGTAGATATTGCCGGTGGAGCCGTCGATGGAGAGGAAGTCGCCCTCGTGGAAGGTCTTGCCTGCCAGCTCGAACTTCTTGTTCTCCTCGTCCATCTTGATCTCACCGCAGCCGGAGACGCAGCATTTGCCCATGCCGCGGGCAACGACGGCCGCGTGGCTGGTCATGCCGCCGCGCACGGTCAGGATGCCCTGAGCGGCAGCCATGCCCTCGATATCCTCGGGGCTGGTCTCGAGACGGACCAGGACGACCTTTTCCTTGCGGGCAGCCCAGGCTTTGGCGTCCTCAGCGGAGAAGACGATCTTGCCGGCGCCGGCGCCGGGGGAGGCGCCCAGGCCCTTGCCGATGGGCGTGGCGGCCTTGAGAGCCTTCGCGTCAAACTGGGGATGGAGCAGGGTGTCGAGGTTGCGCGGCTCGATCATCAGAACGGCCTGCTTCTCGTCGATCATGCCCTCGTCAACCAGGTCGCAGGCGATCTTGAGGGCGGCCTGCGCGGTGCGCTTGCCGTTGCGGCACTGGAGCATGTAGAGCTTGCCGTTTTCGACGGTGAACTCCATGTCCTGCATGTCGCGGTAGTGATCCTCAAGCAGGGCGCAGACCTTGACGAACTGCTCATAAGCTTCGGGGAACTTCTCTTCCATCTGGGAGATGGGCATCGGGGTCCGGACGCCGGCCACGACGTCCTCGCCCTGGGCGTTGGTCAGGAACTCGCCCATGAGCTTCTTCTCGCCGGTGGCGGGGTCACGGGTGAAGGCGACGCCGGTGCCGGAGTTTTCATTGAGGTTGCCGAAGACCATCGGCATGACGTTGACGGCAGTGCCCCAGGAATAGGGGATGTCGTTCTGCTGGCGGTAGTAGTTGGCGCGGGGGTTGTCCCAGGAGCGGAAGACGGCGCGGATGGCCTCCTTGAGCTGGACAACGGGATCGGAGGGGAAGTCCTCGCCGATCTGCTTCTTGTATTCGGCCTTGAACTGCTCGGCCAGCTCCTTGAGGTCGGCAGCGGTGAGCTCAACGTCGAAGGTGACGCCCTTGCGCTCCTTCATCTGGTCGATGAGCTGTTCAAAGTACTTCTTGCCGACTTCCATGACGACGTCGGAGAACATCTGGATAAAGCGGCGGTAGGAGTCATAGACAAAGCGCTCGAACTTGGGATCGGGGTTGCCGGCGATCATGGCGGCGACAACATCGTCGTTCAGGCCGAGGTTCAGAATGGTATCCATCATGCCGGGCATGGAGGCGCGGGCGCCGGAACGCACGGAGACCAGCAGGGGGTTCTTGAGGTCGCCGAACTTTTTGCCGTTGATCTGCTCCATGATCTCGACGTTCTTCATGATCTCTGCCATGATAGAGTCGTTGATCTGGCGGCCGTCCTCGTAATACTGGGTGCAGGCTTCGGTGGTGATGGTGAAGCCCTGGGGGACGGGCAGGCCGATGTTGCTCATCTCAGCGAGGTTTGCGCCCTTGCCGCCGAGCAGCTCACGCATGTTTGCATTGCCTTCGGAGAAGAGATACACGTACTTTTTGCTCATGCTGTCTTTCCTTTCCTTTGTACAAAATAATATTAAAAAATAGAGTGGTGTTCCGTCTTTATAGCTTACCACATTCCATGCGGTTTTCGCAATACCTTTTCGCCGGAAATCTGCTTTTTTGTTGTTAAAAAATTTGCTTTTATATCCTATTCGCCCGCTGCGTTCAGGCTTTCGGCAATGTGCAGGAAGTCGGCGGTGCTCAGCACCTCGCCCCGGATGCGCGTGTCGAAGCCGAGGGCTGTGAGCGCTCCCTCGATCTGTTCCTTCGATACCCCCGCCACCTGGGAGGAGACCGCGTTGACCAGGGTCTTGCGCCGCTGGTTGAAGGCCGCGCGCACAAGCCTGAACATCATATCCGCCGCCTCCGGGTTTTTTACCTCCACCGGCGGGGACTTGCGCCGCGTCAGGCGGATGACGGAGCTTGTGACCTTGGGCTGGGGCACGAAGCAGGACGGCGGCACATCAAACAGCAGCTCCGTCTCCATGTACCACTGGACGAAGATGCCGAAGGCGCCGTAGTCGGCGGTGCCGGGTCCGGCGCAGATGCGGCGCGCCACCTCGCGCTGGATCATGACGGTGATGGTCTCGAAGCATCCGGCTTCAATGAGCGCCGTGAGCACGGGGGATGTGATGTTATACGGCAGGTTTGCGCATACCGCGTGGCGCATGCCGGGCTGGTGCTCCTCCATGAGTTCCGGAAGGTCCTGCTTGAGAACGTTTCCGAAGACGATCTCCACGTTTTCGCAGTCGGAAAGCGTCTCGGCCAGAATGGGTTTCAGTGCCTTGTCCAGCTCCACGCACAGGACCTTTCCCGCGCGTTTGGAAAGCTCCTGCGTCAGACAGCCGACGCCGGGGCCGATCTCGAGAACGCCCGTTTTATCATCCAGCATGGCCGAAGCGGCGATATCCTCCGGCACCCAGGCGGCGGTCAGGAAGTTCTGCCCCATGGATTTGGAGAAGCGGAACTTGTGCCGGGCAAGCAGGGCGCGGATTTCATTGTAGTCTGTTAAATTCATTTCTTATCCTTCAAGATTTTTTCAAACGCCTGGCGGTGGGGATCGTGTCCCGGCTCGGACTCCACCAGGATGTTGCCGCGGTAGCGGAAGCCGCTTTCGCGCAGGAGATTCTGCATAGGCTTGTTCTTCTTGTGGGTATCCACGCGGATGCACTTAAGGCCGTAAGCCCTCGCCTGCTCCTCGGCGCAGCGGATCAGGGCCTGGGAGATGCCGCTGCCGCGGTACTCCTTCGCCGCCGCCGCCCGGTGCAGGACGCAGTACGGGATGTCCGCCGACCACTTGCCGTCGGTGATTTCGTCATAGCTCGGCTCGGGCAGAGGGCTCAGCACGAAGAAGGCGGGGGTGTCCGCGCCGTGGGTCAGGACAAAACACTGGCCCAGGCGTATGTCCTCTTCGAAGCGGGCAGCGTCGGGGTACGGGCCCTGCCACTGGTCGACATGGTAGCGTTTCAGGCTCTCGCGCGCATCCTGCACGATTTCCAGGATGCGGGGAATGTCCCCGGTCTCGGCGGGGCGGTACGTTACCGGCTCGGTGAGTCTCTTTCTCCCCTGCTCCTTTTCCAGCTCCCGCAGAAGCCTTCTGTCCTCATCGGTCTGCGGCTCGAAGGCGGCAAACATGTCGGGCCGTTTGTCGCGCGTGCGCTCGAGCTGCTTTTTGCGCCTCCAGTGCTCGATGCGGGCGTGATCGCCATTCAATAAAATCTCCGGCACGGCGCGGCTCTCCCAGGTCTCCGGGCGGGTGTACTGGGGGTACTCGAGCAGACCGTCCCAGTGGCTCTCCCCGGTATAGCACTGCTCATCGGCCAGCACCCCCGGCACCAGGCGGCATACCGAGTCCGCCACCGCCATGGCCGCGATCTCCCCGCCGGTGAGTACAAAGTCTCCAAGGGAGATTTCCTCATCCACACACTGCTCGATAAAGCGCTCGTCCACGCCCTCATAGTGGCCGCAGACCAGCACCAGGTGGTCGTAGTCCCGGTTGAGGCGTTTGGCGGTTTCCTGGGTATAAGGCTTGCCCTGGGGGGACATGTAGATCACGCGGGAGCGCAGGCCCCCCGCGTCTTCCATCACATGGTCAAGGCACGATTTGAGCGGCTGGGCCATCATCACGCAGCCGAAGCCGCCGCCGTAGGGGTAGTCGTCCACCTGTTTCTGTTTGTTCTCGGTGAAGTCCCGGATCTGGACACAGTTGATGTCCACGATCCCCTTCTTTGCGGCTCTGCCGATGATGCTCTCATGCAGCACGGCATTGACGGTATCGGGGAAAAGGGTCAGAATGTCGATTCTCATGTCACATGCCCTCGATCAGGTGAACGGTGATAAGCCCCGCGTCGGGATCGGTCTTTTTGATAAACTCCGGCACGGCGGGGATCAGGTGCTCCGTCTCCCCTTTTACCACGTAGATGTTGGAGGCAGGCGTCTCCATGACCTCGGTCAGAGTGCCGATCTCCGCGCCGGCCTCATTGACGACCTTCGCGCCGATGATGTCCTGCAGGAAGAAGGCGCCGCGCGGCAAGGCCGCGTCCTCGCGGCGCACGGAGACGTTTTTGCCCTTGAGGCGCATGGCGGCGTTCACATCGTCCACGCCCTCAAGCCGTGCGATCACGAAGCCCTTGTGTGTTTTCGCCCCCAGCACCTTCAGCTCCTCGCCGGAATCCAGCACAAGGCGCTTGAAGCTTTTAAAAAACTGCGGCGAATCCAGCCACACCTCGATCTTGACCTCGCCCTGTACCCCGTGGGTATTGACGATGCGCCCGGCCTCGATCAGCGCTTTTTTCTCCATGATCTTCCTCCCGTGATAATCTCTATATGTAACAATTTATTATACCACAGCGGGGTCAGTTTGCAAACAGATATGTTTGTTTAAAAACGAAACAGAGCGCCTGACCGCTCTGTTAGTTTAAGGAGTTATTCAAATGTTCTTTGCTGCTTGCGAGTATAGAATAGCAAAAAAATATTTCAGAGATAATATCAAATTTGTTTCGTCCTTGTAAAATCAAAAAATTTCCCCCGGCATATGTCGGGGGAAACGGAAGATCAGTCCATAATCTCAACTGATACTTTTTTGCCCTTTCTCTGGGCGACGGCCCGCATGAGGATGCGGATCTGCTTGACGATCCTCCCCTGCCGGCCGATGACCTTGCCCATGTCGCCGTCGGCGACGCGAACCTCGTAGACGATCTCGCCGTCGGCTTTGCGCTCGGTCACAGAAACCTGATCGGGATTGTCGACCAGATTCTGCACGATATAGGTCAAAAGCTCTTTCATGCGGTCATGAACTCCTTAAACTTAGGCCTCAACTTTCTTGAGCAGGCCGCGTACGGTATCGGTGGGCTGAGCGCCGTTGGCGATCCAGTACTTTGCGCGCTCCATATCGACCTTGATCTTCTCGCTGTCAGCCATCGGATCGTACAAGCCGATCTCCTCAATGAAACGGCCGTCACGCGGGCTGCGGGAATCCGCAACGACGATGCGGTAGTAAGGTGCCTTCTTGGCGCCCATTCTGCGAAGTCTGATTTTAACCATGTATATTCACCTCCATAGTTTTTTCAAATATCTATTACAAAGCGCTGTGCGCTGAGTAATCCTTAGAATCCGGGGAAGCCGCCCCCGAAGAGGCCGCCGCCTCCGCCGCCCATGCGGCCCATCTTCTTTTGCAGCTTCTTCATATTCTTGCCGGTCAGCTGCTTGGTCATCTGCTGCATGGCTTCAAACTGCTTGAGCAGACGGTTGACATCCACCACCGTGGTGCCGGAGCCCGCAGCCACACGCTTTTTGCGGCTGGAGTTGAGGATCGCGGGGTTTTCCCGCTCAGCCTTTGTCATGGACAGGATGATGGCCTCCTGGCGCGCCATGGCCTTGTCGTCGAGCTTGACGCCCTTGAGAGCCTTGGAATCCACGCCCGGCAGCATGCTCAGCACGCTCTCCAGGTCGCCCATATTTTTCAGCTGGTTCATCTGATCCAGGTAGTCGCTGAGGGTGAAGCGGTTGGCCCGCAGCCGCTCGGCGGCCTCCAGGGCCTTCTTCTCGTCAAAGCTCTGCTGTGCCTTCTCGATGAGCGTCAGCATGTCGCCCATGCCGAGGATACGGGAAGCCATGCGGTCGGGATAGAAGGGCTCGATCATGTCGAGCTTCTCGCCCACGCCGATGAACTTGATGGGCTTGCCGGTGGCGGCCGTGATAGACAGGGCCGCGCCGCCTCTCGCATCGCCGTCAAGCTTTGTGAGCATGACGCCGGTCACGTCCAGCGCCTCATCGAAGGCACTCGCCGCGCTCACCGCGTCCTGGCCGGTCATGGCGTCAACCACAAGCAGGATCTCGGCGGGCTCTGCGGCGGCCTTGATGTTTTTGAGCTCGTCCATGAGCTCGGCGTCTATGTGAAGGCGTCCGGCGGTGTCGAGGAAGACCAGGTCATTGCCGTGCTTTTTGGCGTGCTCAATGGCGGCCTTGGCGATATCCACGGGGTTCGTTGTACCCATCTGGAAGACGGGGATATCGAGCTGCGCGCCGACGGTCTCGAGCTGCTTGATGGCGGCGGGACGGTAGATGTCACAGGCGGCGAGCAGCGGGCGCTTGCCCTGCTTGCGCATGTAGGCGGCAAGCTTTGCGCCGTTGGTGGTCTTGCCCGCGCCCTGCAGGCCGACAAGCATCACGACACTCGGAGACTTGGAGCTGATGTTGAGCTTGCGGTTTTCGCTGCCCATGAGGGTACACAGCTCGTCGTTGACGATCTTGATGACCATCTGGGCAGGGTTCAGGGCCTCCAGCACATCCGAGCCGACGGCCTTGGCGGTGACGGACTTGGTAAAGTCGCGCACGACCTTATAGCTCACGTCCGCCTCAAGCAGGGCCATGCGCACCTCGCGCATTGCCTCCTTGACATCGTTCTCGGTCAGTCTGCCCTTGCCGCGCAGCTTCTTGAACGCCTCATTCAGTTTATCGGATAAGCTTTCAAACGCCATCGTTCATTCCTCAAGCCGGTCAATCTCGCGCATGATTTCCTGCGCGAGTCCCTTTGCGCTGCCCTCGGTCATTTTTCCGATCTGCTCCGCCTGTCTTTTTATCGCATCAAGCGTACGTCTTGTGCCCTCGAAGCGGCGGATCAGTCCGGTCTTTTCTTCGATCTCCTTCATGGAGGCCTCCGCCCGGCGGATGTTGTCCCATACACCCTGGCGGGAGATGCCGAGCTGATCGGCGATCTCCGACAGGGACAGGTCCTCGTTGTAGTGCAGATCGAAGCACTCTCTCTGCTTGTCCGTCAAGAGCTCCCCGTAGAAATCCAGCAGCATGCTCTGGGTCCATCTGCTCTGCTCCACGGTGCGCGCCTCCCTGTCAAGTATCGAAGCTTAACAGAGTATACGCCTCCGATTATATTCTGTCAAGTATTTTTTCTTGTCAGTCCTGTTTTTTCAGATGGGTTTCGAAAAAAGCGCTTTGCTGTATACGGGTATCATGGCATGCGCTAAGTATGCCTTACTTTTTTTCATCAATGTAAAAACACAAAACGCAAAAAAAAAAAATAATGCTTGCAAAACCTATTTATTATGGGGTAATATGTTGTCAGAATGGGCAATTGTTTTGTAAGCGGCAGGACTTTGATGGTATTTTTGGAGGTGCTTGCAATGTTCAAACGCATTCAGTATACCTTTGCTTTTTTCCTTTGTCTGACAATGCTCATCTGCCTGCTCCCGGCGGCTTACGCCGATGGGCTTTCGGATTTGCAGGACGCGATCGGAAGGGGCGATGAGACCTTTCCTCTCAGCACAGACACGCTGATCCCGGCAGATGCGAACATTGACGCAGGAGAAACGGCACTCATTGTGCCGGCCAATACCACATTGACCGTGCAAGGCTTCCTGAGAATTCCGAAGCTTGAGATCCGGCAGGGCGGCGCGGTCATTGTGGACGGCGGACATCTGGACTGCCCCTGGGGCCTTACGCCCGACGGTACGCTCAGCATCAGGGACGACTGGGTGGACACCAGCCTTTTCAGCAAGGATGACCTCTATGCCGCGGTACAGGCCGGGCGCGTCAGCTACTCCGGCGACGCGGGCATCACGCTGCACTGGTTCGTGACCGACCCTCAGCGCCTGCCGGAGGCACTCAATATGGCCGCCGAGGCGATGTCGGTGCATGACCATGTGCACACAAGAGCCTCCATCGAGCTCGGTGGGGAGGAGATGCAAATCGACACCAATGGTGCGGGCCTGTCCGTGGCGGACGGTGTTACGTTCCAGCTCAACGGCGCTCAGCCCAATTACGGCAGACGCGAGCTGAGTGTCGGGGATCTGGACATCCAGAGCGGCGGCAGCGTTGTGATTGAAAACAATGCGCTGCTGGAGGTCTCGGGCGACCTGACACTGAACGGGCAGCTCACGATCGGCGAGGGTTCCGAACTCTACATCACCGATCAGGACGAAGCGCTGGTCAGCTCATCCAACATCCGAAAGGGCAATTCCTCCCACATTGTCGTCCACTACTACCCGGATGACGATTCTGAGCTTTACACGATGTTTGTCAGAGCAGAGGCCTTGCCCGCCTATGCCCACGGCAATATCCATGTGCGCTTTGACTGGGAGATGGGCAGCGATTTCGAGTCCGGGAAGACCGACTTTCATTTTCACGCCCCTGTGACGATCGTGTCGAGTTTTTCTCTTGGCAATCTGTACGTCGACGGCCCGCTCACGCTCAACGGCACGCTCAGCGTGGGCAATCTGCACGCGTGGAGCGGCAGTGAGCTGGTCTTCGCCCAAGAGAGCAGCGTCACCGTCAGTGAGAGCTTTGATCTGCAGGGCAGCCTCTGGGTACCCGATACTATAAAACTTTCAGATTTATGTCTGGACCCGGACAAGCTGACCGTCCTGTCGCAATATAACGAGGGCTATCTATATGTGAGCAAGGGCGCCGGTTCGGAACTCAGGAACGCGTTCCTTGCGGCCTGTGATCAGATCTATGCCGAACCGGCAACCTTTGTCATCCCCGAGGGGAATATCATCAACCTGCTGTACACGCCCGTCAATATTCCCGGCAATCTCACCGTGTTCGCTATCGGCTCCGGTTTCCGCATTTCTGACGCGCCATTCAGCGTTGAAGGAGAACTGATCTGCTCGAGCTTCACCATGATGACCCGGGAGGGCACCGACAGTGTGTCTCTGACGATACCGGAAGGCGGGTCTATGTATGTGGAGCGGAATTTCCAGCTCGGCAGCAACTGCCTCCTCAAGCTCTACGGCGAGCTGAGCATCGAGCACGACGCCTTTGCCCCCAACGCGCTGGTTTATGGGGAGAATTTCTTCCCCGGCCAGAACGCGCTGCTGGATGTCTCCTTCAATATGCTGGACGAGCAGGCCGTACTGGACGAGCTCAACGCGCAGGTCCAGCCCTTCGGCAACTTCCGCCGCAGCATCTGGGTACACTTCCCGTGGGAGCTGACGGACGATGTGACCGTGCCCACGCAGGTGCGCCTGTGCGTGCCCCACGACGGGAATTATCAGGGGAGCCTGACGATCCCGGAGGGAAAGACCCTCACCATCAACGAGGGCGGTGAGATGCTTGCCCGCGGCTCGGTGAACGGGGAAGCTGTCATTCAGGTGAACGGCAGCCTTGTGAATAACGGGTCGATCAACCTCGGTGATCCGGGACGTGAGGCCGACATCGCCCTTGGCCCGAACGGAAGCTACAGCGGCAGCGGCAGCATCACCCGCGGCGGTGCGCCCTATTATATGAGCGATGATGACGCGTGGAATGCACTTGTCGCAGCCTGTGAGCAGACTTATACCGAGATGACGAATTTTGACATTGGGGGCGAATACAGTTTCGTCATTCCCGCGGGCGAGGGGCTCTTTATCCCGGAAAATCTGAGCGTTCGAGCACTGGATTCTTCCTTTGTGGTGTCCGACACGGCAAGCCTCATTATCCGCGGCGGGGGCGAGCTGATTGCCGGTATGCTTGATTCCCAAGGGAGCACGGAGGTCGACGGCAGCCTGCATCTGGAATACAGCTGCCTCATCCCGGGTGACCCGGTCGTAGTGAACGGCGAAATCGTCATGACGCTCGACGCGTGGGTAGGCCTGATGGAGTCTGTCGGCAGCTTTGATCCCGAGGACGCGGCGGCAAAATTCTCCTTTGGCTCCGGCGGCCTTCTGGATATCTGGTATGATATGACCGATTCTCAGGATGTCGCTGACAGCCTGGATTTCCCAATGTTCCACATTCCGCACGTCCGCGAGACTCTGTGCCTGACCTTCCCGTGGACGCTGGATCATGACCGCACGCTGGATGCAGACCGGCGCCTGCTGCTCCATTACGGCGGCGATGCCACCGGCATGCTCATCATCCCCGAGGGCAAGACGCTCACCATTCCCCAGGGCAGCGAGCTCTTTGCCCGCGGCGCGGGAGAAAAAGGCGAGGCCATTGTCAAGATTGCGGGACTGCTGATCAATAACGGCGTGTTCACCCTTCAGTATACCCGCGCCGGCCTGGCCGATGCGGAGCTGATCGACGGCGGCATCTATGCCGGCAGAGGCACGGTAAAACGCGGCGGCGAACCCTACGCGATCCTGAATGATCCGCAGAATGCGGAGATCATCCTGCCCGCCGGCCTTGAGACGCTTGAATCCGAGGCCCTGGCGGACGGCGATTTCTTCTCAGTCTATATCCCGGCCGGGACAGCGTCGATCGCCACCGACGCCTTTGGGGGCAAAGAAGCGCTGATCGTCTACGGCGTACCCGGGAGCGAGGCGGAAAGCTTCGCGCACAGCAAGTCGTTCCTCTTTGCACCCGTTGCGTAACACATATAATAAAAACGGGCGTGTTGCAAAATACCAGTTTTCCGTAAAAACACAGCCTTATGAGCGTAGGGGAGGGGTATGCCCCTCCCGCGCACGGCAAGCCTAAACTGTGAAAAAATGTACGGCGATTTCGTAAAATGCTACGATTTCGCCGTACATTGCTTTATAATGGTTGCGTTGTACTGCCGGGAGGGGCATACCCATAGAGGGCACAGGCGCCCCTCCCCTACGGTATTCATGAATAATTATGCTAAAAGTGAATTTTGCAACACGCCCGTTTCTGCTTATCTGTCAGTCTGCGAACAGTGCCGTGGAGTAATAACGGTCGCCGCTGTCGGGGAGCAGGGCCACGATGGTCTTGCCGTGGTTTGCCGTCAGCTTTGCAAGCTCGATGCCCGCATGAAGCGCCGCGCCCGACGAGATGCCGACCGAGATGCCCTCCTTCTTTGCCAGGAGCTTTGCCGCGGCGAACGCGTCTTCGTTCTTTACCGGGAAGACCTGATCGTAGACCTTCGTATTGAGCACGTCCGGCACGAAGCCCGCGCCGATGCCCTGGATCTTGTGGCCGCCCGCCCGGCCCTCGGAGAGGACCGGCGAGTCGGCGGGCTCCACCGCCACGACCTTGACCTCAGGCTTCTGCTCCTTGAGGTATTCGCCCGTGCCGGTGACGGTGCCGCCGGTGCCCACGCCCGCGATAAAGATATCGACCTCGCCGTCGGTGTCGCGCCAGATCTCCGGGCCGGTGGTGGCCTTATGAATGGCGGGGTTTGCGGGGTTGACGAACTGGCCGGGGATGAAGCTGTTCGGCAGTTCCTTTGCAAGCTCCTCGGCCTTGGCGATCGCGCCCTTCATGCCCTTGCTGCCCTCGGTCAGCACCAGCTCCGCGCCGTAGGCTTTCAGGATGTTGCGGCGCTCGACGCTCATGGTCTCGGGCATGGTGAGGATGATACGGTAGCCCTTGGCGGCGGCGATGGCCGCAAGGCCGATGCCGGTGTTGCCGGAGGTGGGCTCGATGATAACGGAACCCGGTTTGAGCAGACCCTTTGCCTCCGCGTCCTCGATCATAGCCTTGGCGATGCGGTCCTTGACGCTCCCGGCGGGGTTTAGGTATTCAAGCTTCACAAGGAGCCTTGCCTCCAGGCCCAGCTCCTTTTCGAGATTTGTGACCTCCACCAGCGGCGTGTTGCCGATGAGTCCCAGTGTTCCTTTATAAATGTTTGCCATGATGATTCCTCCAATAAAGTTTTATAAGATGCCTATTGCGGCTTTTTCTCCGGATGCTTGCTGTAGTAGTCGTCCAGCGCGGACTGGATCGCCTCCTCAGCAAGCACGCTACAGTGCATCTTATAGTCCGGCAAACCGTCCAGGGCCTCGGCCACGGCCTTGTTGGTAAGCTGCATGGCCTCCGAGACTGGCTTGCCCTTGATGAGCTCGGTGGCCATGGAGCTCGAGGCGATGGCGCTGCCGCAGCCAAAGGTCTCAAACTTCACATCCGTGACCACATCGTCATCGATCTTGAGGTACATCTTCATGATATCGCCGCACTTGGCATTGCCGACCTCGCCCACGCCGTCGGCGTTCTCGATGACGCCCACATTGCGGGGATTGCGGAAATGATCCATTACCTTTTCACTGTATAATGCCATGTTCTTTTCCTCCTTACAGGATGAACGGGGTTTTCCCGCTCTTGAGGTCCCGCCACACCGGGGAGAAGCCGCGCAGGTATTCCACGACTTCTTTTACATTCTGGATGATGTATTCGATCTGCTCCGCTGTCGCGTCCTCGCCGATGCTGAGTCTCAGGGAGCCGTGGGCTACGTCGTGCACCCGCCCGATGGCCAGCAGTACATGGCTCGGGTCCAGGGAGCCGGAGGTACAGGCGCTGCCGGAGGAGGCGGAGATGCCCCGGTCGTCCAGCAGGAGCAGGAGAGATTCGCCCTCGATGCCCTCAAAGCAGAAGTTCACGTTGCCGGGCAGACGCTTTTTTGCGTCACCGTTGAGGGCGGAGTGCTCGATTTCGCTCAGGCCCTCGATGAGCCTGTCGCGCAGGGCAGTCATGTGGGAGGCATTTTTCTTCATATTGGCCGCTGCCTCCTTTAGCGCCGCTGCCATGCCGACGATACCCGCCACGTTCTCGGTGCCGGCCCGGTTGCCGCGCTCCTGGGCGCCGCCCTCGATGAGATTTGTCAGGCGGATGCCTTTGCGTGCATACAGGAAGCCGGTGCCCTTGGGGCCGTGGAACTTGTGAGCCGAGGAGGAGAGCAGATCGATGTTGTCAGCCTTGACGTCGATGGGCACGTGGCCCACTGCCTGCACCGCGTCGGTGTGGAAGAGAACGCCGTGCTTTTTGCAAATTGCGCCGATTTCCCGAATGGGCTGGATGGTGCCGATCTCGTTGTTGGCGAACATGACGGTGACAAGACAAGTATCCTCCCGGATCGCGGCCTCTACCTCCTCGGGGCGGACAAGCCCGTCCGTGTGCACATCCAGGAGCGTCACCTCAAAGCCCTCCTGCTCCAGCTTCTTAAGGGTATGGAGCACGGCATGGTGTTCAAAGGCAGTGGAGATGATGTGCTTCTTTCCGGTCTTCTGGCCGAGCGCGGCGGCGCTGCGGATGGCCTGGTTGTCGGCCTCGCTGCCGCCGGAGGTGAAGAGGATCTCGCGCGGCTCGGCGTTAATGACCGCGGCGACGTCGGCGCGGGCCTGCTCCAGGATCTCCTTTGCCTGCTGGCCGATGGTGTAGAGGCTGGAGGGGTTGCCGTAGTCGGCCTCCATACACCTCAGCATCGCGTCAATGGCGGTGCGGCTCATCTTTGTGGTGGCCGCGTTGTCTGCGTATATCTGCATTCGATTGTCTCCTTTGGTGGTTGGTTGTTTGATCTGTGCGTACTATACACCTATTCGCCTATAATGTCAATAGGTGAAAATTGATCAAAGGACTTGATTTTTCTCTCCGCCCATTGGTATAATAGGTAAAAACGAATGGGACGGTGACGATATGATTTCGACAAAGGGGCGCTACGCACTGCGGGTGATGCTGGATCTGGCGCAGCAGGACAGCGAGAGCTATATCCCGCTCAAAGATATTGCCGAGCGGCAGGCAATCTCCAAGAAATATCTGGAGATCATCGTGCGGGAGCTTGTGGCCGGAAAGCTCATCGCCGGTGTGAGCGGCAAGGGCGGCGGCTATCGGCTCTGCCGTGCGCCGGAGGATTACAGCGTGGGCGAGATCCTGGAGCTGATGGAGGGACCGCTTTCGCCGGTGGCCTGCCTTGCCTGTGACGCGGCCCCCTGCCCCCGGGCCGCCGAGTGCCAGACCCTGCCGCTTTGGGAGGGCTACGACCAGCTGACGCATGAATACTTCTACTCAAAGCGTCTGACAGATCTGATGAAGAAGCCGTAAAACTTTTTTACAAAATCGCTTGCATTACGCCGCCGGGTGTGCTACAATCCGTTTTGCGTCTTGTAACTATGCTTTTCGGCACAATCAAGACAGCCTTAGATTGAGGAGATAAGTAACATGAAGTCTGGCATCCATCCCAATTACCAGCCGACCACCATCCGCTGCGCCTGCGGCGCCGTCATCGAGACCGGCTCCACCAAGAAGGACATCACCGTTGAAATCTGCTCCAAGTGCCACCCCTTCTACACCGGCAAGCAGAAGCTGGTCGACACCAGCGGCCGTGTTGATAAGTTCAACAAGAAGTACGGCATCAAGTAATTGGTTTCATAAAGCCTTTACGGCAAAACGCCCGAGTCGCTTGACTCGGGCGTTTTGCGTTTTTCATACTATTCCCTGATAGAAAGCAGACAAGGAATTCCGAGCAAAATTTGCGTCAGGCGAGGCGAAGCCCGCAGAGCATAATGGAGATATATGGCCAAGGGCTTCAACGAAGCATGGCGCAAATTTTGCCGGAAGGACTGTCCGGTTTCTATTAGGGGATAGTATCATATAAACACGTATTTTTTCAGCCTGTCCATGGCTTCCATCAGGCGCGATTTCGGCAGGGCCAGGTTCATACGGATGGTGTCCGGCAGGAAGAAGGTCTCGCCGTTTTGCCAGATGACGCCGCATTTCACGCCGCGCTTTTGCAGCTCGCCGATGGAAACGCCGTGCTCTCTGCACCACTCGCCGCAGTCAAGGTAGAGCATGTAGGTCCCCTGGGGCTTCATGACTTTGACGCCGGGGAAATATGTGTAAATAAAGTCGCAGGCATATGTGAGGTTTTCGTCGATGACCCGGATCATCTCGTCGCACCAGTCGGCGCTGTCGCGGTAGGCGCCGATGAGGGCGTGGACAGAGAGGATGTTCGGCTCGTTGTAGTGGCTGAGGATGCCGCGTCGCTCCACTCTTGCGCGCAGATGGTCGTTGTAGATGATGTGGTAGGAGCCGACAAGCCCGGCCAGTGAGAAGGTCTTGCTGGGGGCGTAGAGGGCGATGGTTCGCATTTTTGCGTCCTCGCTCACGCTCTGGGTAGGGATATGGTGATAGCCCGGCATGATGATGTCCGACCAGATCTCATCCGAGAAGACGATGCAGTCATGGGCCCTGTAAATCGCCATGGCGCGCTCGATCTCTTCGCGCTCCCACACTCTGCCGCAGGGATTGTGCGGTGAACAGAAGACGGCAAAGTGGATATCATGCTCGGTGAGCTTTCGGTCCATGTCCTCGTAGTCCATGCGCCAGACGCCGTTTTCATCCCGCTTGAGGGGCGAATGGACCACGACACGGCCCGTGTCCTCGAAGGTGTGGGTAAAGCCCACATAGGTCGGAGAGTGGACAAGGAGCTTCTCCCCCGGCGTGGTGAAGGCCTGCAGCGCGGAGCTCAGGCCGCCGAGCACACCGTTTTCGTAGCCGATGTGCTTCGGCTCCAACCCCTCAACGCCGTTGCGGGTGCGGTGCCAGTCGATGATGCTTTCATAATATTCCTTCGGCAGGGCGAAGTACCCGAAGTTCGGCATCTCCATACGCGCCCGGACAGCGTCCAGGATGGGCGGTGCCGTGGGAAAGGCCATGTCCGCGACCCACATGGGGATAGCATCAAAGCCCGCATCCGGCCGCACTCCCTCAAAGGGGATCCTGTCGGCGGCCAGGCAGTCATGCCCCGCGCGGTCGAGGACCGTGGTGAAATCGTAGTTCATATTTTTCTCCGATTAATCTATATACTTGGCTCCCCCTTTGGGGGAGCTGTTACCAGTGCGCACACTGGGGCTGAGGGGTTTCTTTCCGTCAGATATAACCCCTCCGGCCTTCGGCCACCTCCCCTTTCAGGGGAGGCACGTTAATTCAAAAAGTCTCTCAGCTTCTTGGATCTGCTCGGATGGCGGAGCTTGCGCAGGGCCTTGGCTTCGATCTGGCGGATACGCTCACGGGTGACGTTGAATTCCTTGCCGACCTCTTCAAGGGTGCGGGTGCGGCCGTCCACGATGCCGAAGCGCAGCTCCAGCACCTTCTTCTCGCGGGGGGCGAGGGTGTCCAGCACTTCTTCAAGCTGCTCGCGCAGAAGGGAGAAGGAGGCCGCCTCCGAGGGCTCGGACGCGTCCTCGTCGGGGATGAAGTCACCGAGGTGGGAGTCCTCCTCCTCGCCGATGGGGGTCTCGAGGCTGACGGGCTCCTGGGCGATCTTCAGGATGTCGCGCACTTTGTCGACCGGCATGTCCATTTCCTTGGCGATCTCCTCGGCGGAGGGGTCATGGCCCAGCTCCTGCAGGAGCTGACGGGAGACGCGGATGGTCTTGTTGATGGTCTCGACCATGTGCACGGGGATGCGGATGGTGCGGGCCTGGTCGGCAATGGCGCGGGTGATGGCCTGGCGTATCCACCAGGTGGCATAGGTGGAGAACTTGTAGCCCTTGGTGTAGTCAAACTTTTCGACCGCCTTGATAAGCCCCAGATTGCCCTCCTGGATGAGGTCCAGAAACAGCATGCCGCGGCCCACATAGCGCTTGGCGATGGAGACCACGAGACGGAGGTTTGCCTCGGTCATGCGGTGCTTGGCGTTCTCGTCGCCGAGGGACATCTGCTTGGCAAGCTCGACCTCCTCCTCGGGGGTGAGAAGCGGCACCTTGCCGATCTCCTTGAGGTACATGCGCACGGGGTCGTCGGTGGAGAAGCTGTCCATCAGGGCGTCGGTGTCGGCGAGATCGGTGCTTGTGACCTCCTCGATGTTGGCCAGATCCTCGGCCTCGGGCATGGCGTCGTCCAGGGGCGGGAGCAGATCGTCGCTGCCCACGTCGATGTCGATGCCGGCCTTTTCCAGCGTCTCATAGAATTTGTCCACCGCCTCGCCGTCCAGGTTCAGCTCCTCCAGAAGCTCCAGCTCTTTGGGCGTGAGCTTGCCAGTCTTCTTGCCCTTTTCAAACAGCTCATTGAGACGCTCCTCGGGAGTCTTGCTGCTCTCCTGGGGGTCAGTCTTCTTGCGGGAGCTCTTCTTGCTCTTGGGCGGCTCGGGAAGAAGCTCGGTCTCCCCTGCCGCGTTGAGCAGTTCGTCTGCCATTTTGCTCAGTTCCTGTTCGGTGTAGATATTGTCTTCTGCCATGTCTTATCCCTCGTATCCTTTTTTCTTTTTGAGCTGATCGCGCAGCGCCATGAGATCGGTGCCGCCGTCACGCAGTTGTTTTTGTTCCTGTATTTTGTTTATGTAATCCGTGACACTCTTTGTCCTGCTATAAATCATCTGTATCGCTTTGTTTCCAATTGTTTGTCCCTAATAGCTAACAAGTCTAATCCTCTTTCTTTTTCTTCGCGCCTTTTTTTACTTTCTTTAATCCTCTCGGAATAATCTACAACACTGCGCAGGCTACGACTCCCCCAGTTCCTATTACCTATTTCCTCAGAACTATGCAAAATTCTTGACAATAATCCCAATTCTTTTGGCGTCAAATCCTCGGCAAGTGTATCCATGTTAACTGTATCTCCATGCCGAATTTTCGTACAAATAACCTCATATATTCTAGCTAATTCAGGCGATGAGAACTCAGTAACCTGTGGGAGTTCTTTCGTCTTAATCAACGCTTGATCAATATAGAGCAATTCAATTAATCCTGCCTCTGCCACCGCAGATTCCTTATCTTCAAATCTGATTTCTTTGGACGCAGGCAGCAATGTGCTCTGTGCTTTAATATCTTTCTGCTCGACAGTTTTAGCTCTGTTTAGAAGCATTTTTCTTGCTTCCTCTACATCTTTCTTCACAAGATTATTATCTATCTGCAACGATTCTGCAATTAGTTCCGAATATACCTCTCTTCTTACTTTATTAGGCAACCTTGCTATCAAGTCATACACTTCTTTTAGATATGCTACTTTTTGCTCACTATCAGTTAGGTCGTACTTTTCCCGGATGGCCCGCAGGCGGTAGTCCATCTGGTTCTCCGAGCCCTCCAGCAGCTTGCGGAAGGCCTCGGGGCCCTTGGTCTTGATATATTCGTCCGGGTCCTTGGCCCCCGACATGCGCAGGACGCGCACCTTGATGTCCAGCTTTTCCAAAATGCCGATGGCCCGCTGGGAGGCCTTGAGGCCCGCGCCGTCGTTGTCGTAGGCGATGATGACCTCGCTTGTGTAGCGTGAGATGAGCCGTGCCTGCTCGGGTGTGAGCGACGTGCCCAACGACGCCACCGCCGAGTCGAAGCCCGCCTGGTGCAGGCTCACCACATCTATATTGCCCTCTGATAAGATGATATATCCGCTTTTCGATTTTTTAGCCAGATTCATGGCAAAAAGGTTCCGGCTTTTGTTAAAGGTCAGCGTTTCGGGGCTGTTGAGGTACTTGGGCTCCCCGTCGCCGAGGATGCGCCCCGAAAAGCCGATGACGTTCCCGCGCACGTCGATGACGGGAAACATGAGGCGGTTGCGGAACGCGTCATAGAAGCCGCCGTTTTTGCCGCGCTTGACAAGCCCTGCGTCAAAGAGCTCGTTATCGGTAAAGCCCTTTTCATGCATCGCGTTTCGGAGGCTCTCCCAGGTATCGGGCGCCGCGCCGAGGCCGAAGTTTTTGACCATGGCGGGCGAGATGCCGCGCCGCTGTATGTACAGGACTGCCGAGCTGCCTTCGGGTTTGGAGAGGTTTGCGTAGAACCAGCGGGCCGCCTCCTTATTGACGGCAAGCATGCGGGCACGCTTTTTCCCTTCGGCGTTGTCGGTCTCCTCGGGCATCTGCATCCCGGCGCGCTTGGCGAGAAAGGCGATAGCCTCGGGATAGGAGAGGTTTTCGATCTCCATGATGAAGCTGATGACCCCGCCGCCCTTGCCGCAGCCGAAGCAGTGGTAGATCTGCTTATCCGGTGAGACAGAGAAGGAAGGCGTTTTCTCGCTGTGGAAGGGGCAGAGGCCGAACATGTTGGCCCCGCTGCGCTTCGATAGCCGCACATACCCTGACACCACATCCACGATGTCCGAGCGGTCCACCAGATCCTGTATGAACTTTTCGGGAATGGGCAAGTTTACCACCTCTTGTGCTCCAACATTTGCCTCTCCCTTTGGGAGAAGTGCCCCAGTGCGCGCACTGGGGCGGAGAGGGTCTGAGCGTCAACTGACGCCCCTCTCAGTCACGGCGCTTGCGGGGGACGCGCCGTGCCAGCTCCCCCAAAGGGGGGGAGCCAAGTATTGCGGTTATTTTACCGTCCACGCAAATGGGATGAAGATCTCGCCGAACTTTTCCATGGCGTAGCCGTCGGTCATGCCGGAGATGTAGTCCACCGCCGCGCGGCCCTTGCCCTCTTTTTCGGCGATGATCTGCAGCTCACGTGGCATTTTGTCCGGGTGCCGCACGTAATACTCATAAAGCTTTTCCAAAATGCCCTGCACCTTGTCCTCCTCGCTCTTGGCGACGGGATTGGTGTAGACATCGGAGAACATGTAGCGATGAAAGAAATCGAAGGTCTCCTGCATCCGGGGGGACATGCGAAGCTCCCCGTCCCGGCTGTTTTCAATGAGGTCCGTGATGAGGGAATTGATGCGCTCGCTGTTGCGCTCCCCGCAGTCGCGGCGGATGCGCTCCGGCACCGCGTAGGCGCGGATGATGCCGGCGCGGATGGAGTCGTCCAGATCGTGGTTTATGTAGGCGATGCGGTCGCACAGGCGCACACAGGTGGCCTCGCGCGTATCGTCCGGCGCGCCGTGGGTGTGGTTGAGAATGCCCATGCGCGTCTCGTAGCAGAGGTTCAGGCCCTGGCCGTCACGCTCGAGCACGTCCACCACCCGCAGGCTCTGCTCATAGTGCTTGAAGCCGCCCTCGTAGATGGTGTTGAGCGCCCGCTCCCCCGCGTGGCCGAAGGGCGTGTGGCCCAGGTCGTGCCCGAGGCCGATGGCCTCGGCGAGATCTTCATTGAGGCCGAGCGCGCGGGCGACAGTGCGGGCAAGGCGCGTGACCTCCAGCGTGTGGGTCAGGCGCGTGCGGTAGTGGTCCCCTTCCGGGCGCAGGAAGACCTGGGTTTTGTGCTTTAAGCGGCGGAAGGCCTTGCAGTGGGTGATGCGGTCTACGTCCCGCTGAAAGCAGGTGCGGATCTCGCACTCCGGCTCCGGTTCGAGCCTGCCCCGGCTCTTCGCCGCCGGCACTCCGTATGGGCCGATGATCAGACGCTCCAGCTTTTCTCTTTCCTCTCGCGGACAGGACATACGCCTCACCGCCTTTCCCAGAATCAGAGGCAGGGTTTTTCCCTTCCCTTATTCTTATACGACGCAAAATTGTATTTCCCTTTATTTTTTTGAAAAATTTTTTTGGATTCGTTCGCGCTTTGATCGTGCTTTTTCTTGCGCGGGCAAAGAAGAAAAATCATATTTCTATTGCCGAGCTTTCTCTGATGTGGTATTATTTGTATATGGCAGAGTCTGTTTTCGAATTGGAACGGAGGGGAACAACTATGGGGTCGCCTGACCGAAAATGGGCAAAACGCCTGCTTGACAATACGTCGCAGGGGCTGATCGCGCTGCATGTGCTTCTGGCGCTCTATTTTGTCACCGATTCCCTGCTGCCGATGTTTCTGGTGAATCTGGTCTGCGCGGTGTGCGGAGTGATCGGCCTGTATCTGCTGAAAAAGGGGCAGATCCGCGCCCATATTCTGATCCTCTATCTCTCGGAGCTGATTCATCTGGGATTTTCCGTGGTCGTTCTGGGATGGAGCGCGGGTTTTCAGCTCCCATTGGTCGGGCTGACCTGCATGGTCTTCCTCGGCGAGTATCTGGGGCGTTCGCTGAAGCTGCCGTACATTCCGGCGCTTCCGCTGGGGCTTGTCAATCTGGCTGTCTACGTGCTGGCCTATCCGCATTTCTTTTACAGACCCGGTCTTGCCGGGCTTGAACAGTCCTCGGTTTACTTGCTCCAGCTTCTCTGGAGCGGCGGTGTGTTCGCGCTTGTCATCTGCGGGCTGCTTTCGGTTGTGAACCTGACCACCGTGTCAGAGCACCGCCTTACCAACAAGGCCGAGACCGACGAGCTGACAGGGCTGCTCAACCGCGCGGGTTACGACCGGCTTTTGGAGGAGCTCGACCTCAAGGAGACGATCCTCCTGCTTGTGGATACCGATAAGTTCAAGGGCATCAACGACCGCTTCGGACATGAGACCGGCGACCGGGTTTTGCAGAAGATCGCCAAATCGTTGCTTGCAAACTTCCGGCAAAACGATTATGTCTGCCGCATCGGCGGCGATGAATTTGCGGTTTTGATGCTGAACAGCGGAGCGCTGGATGACGACAGGATCATTGACAAGATCCGCTTCATCAACCGCGAGCTCGCAGCCTCCGCCGCGGATGAGCTGCCAACCGTCTCGGTCAGCGTGGGTGTCGCCCGCGGGACAGGCGCTTCGAACTGGACGGCGCTGTTTAAGCAGGCAGACTCGGTACTGTATCAGGTCAAGCAGAACGGCGGCCGTGGCTGCCGTGTTTACCACGCATAAGAAAATACCTCCGCTCCTTTCGGAGCTGAACGGGAAACCAGGCTTGAGCTGTGCGTTTGGCACGGTTCAAGCCTGGTTTTTCTGTCTTTGGAAAACATCGCGCAATGGAGTCGCTGTTTTGATTAAGCGGTACTCACCTTTTCCCCGCGCGGGTCCTGTAATAGATCCGCGCTTCATAGGGCCGGAGCGTCTCTGTTTCCCGGCAGTCGGGGTAATCGGAGATCAGCAGGCGCATGCCCGAGGTATCTTTGTTCAGCGGGTTTTGAAGCGTATGGCCGTAAAAATTGCAGACAACCAGCAGCTCTTCCTCCGCGTTTGTGCGGGTATAGGCAAAAATCTCCTTGTGCTCCGGCAGGAGCAGTTCATAGCGGCCATCGGCAAAAACCGGATATTTTCTCCGCAGGGAAATCAGATCCCGGTAGCAGGCGTACACCGAATCCGGATCGTTCACCTGCGTCTCGGCGTTGATAGCGCGGTAGTTGGGATTGACTTTCAGCCACGGTTTTCCCTTTGTGAAACCCGCGTTTTCCTCCGCGCTCCACTGCATGGGCGTTCTGGCATTGTCACGGCTGACGGTATGGAGCGAGTGCAGGATCTCCTCCTCGCTGTATCCCTCCGCGCGCATTTCCCGGATGTGGTTGAGCGCCCCGATGTCGCGGTAATCGGCCAGCGCATAGTCCACATTCGTCATGCCGAGCTCCTGCCCCTGGTAGATATAGGGCGTGCCCTGCATGCCGAACAGCAGGATCGCCAGCATCTTTGCGCATACCTCCCGGTATTCGCCGTCATTCCCCCAGCGGGAGACGCAGCGGGGCAGATCATGGTTTTCCCAGAAAAGGCTGTTCCAGCCTTTTCCGTAAAGCTCCGTCTGCCAGCGGCTGAGCACCTCCTTGAACTGCAAAAACGGAAGCGGCATCAGCGCCCGGTTTTCCCGGCCCGGTACGCGGTCGAGCTTGATGTGTTCAAACTGGAACACCATGGAAAGCTCGCTCCCGTCGGGATTGCTGTAGAGCTTTGCGCTGTCCGGGGTCGCGCTCCACGCCTCCCCCACGGTAACAAGCTCCGTGCCCTGCAGCGCTTCCCTGCTCAGCTCCCGGATATACTCATGCAGGCGCGGCCCCGCGACGCGGATCTTCTGATCCGGGTCCTTGCCGAAGTGATCCACCACGTCCAGGCGAAAGCCGCCGACGCCGCGCGCCGCCCACCAGCGGAGGATCTTGTACAGCTCCTGCCGCATGGCCGGGTTTTTCCAGTTGAGGTCCGGCTGCTTGACAGAGTACTGATGGAAGTAATACTGCTTAAGCTCCGGCACCCACTCCCAGGCCGGGCCGCCGAAGGAGGCTTGCATGTCGTTGGGCGGCGTGCCCGCCTCGCCGTCACGCCAGATATAGTAGTCGTGGTATGGGTTGTCGCGGCTCTTTTTTGCCTCGATAAACCAGCGGTGTTCGTCGGAGGAGTGGTTGAGCACCATGTCCTGGATGATGCGGATGCCGCGCTTCTTTGCCTCGGCGATCAGGCGGTCCATATCCTCGAGCGTGCCGAACAGCGGGTCGATATCCTGATAGTCGGAGACATCGTAGCCGTTGTCGTCCTGCGGAGAGCGGAACACCGGCGACAGCCAGATCGCATTGATCCCGAGCCCGGCCAGATAATCGAGTTTGGAAATGACGCCGGGCAGATCACCCATGCCGTCCCCGTCTGCATCCATAAAGCTGCGGGGATAGACCTGATAGATCACCGCCGATTTCCACCACGGCTGCGCGGCTCCGTTCATGGTGCGCCCTCCTTTAATCATTTATTGCAAGATCATATTTCTCCACATCCAGCTGGGCACTGCCGTCGGCGGAGAAGCTGATGCCGTCGGCCGTCAGCGGGGTGTACAGCGTCATGGAGGCGGCACATGTCCCGCCGCCCGCAAAAAGCTCAAGGCTGTACTTGTCCATGATGATCCTGAGATCAAGTTCTCCGCTTTGGATGGGTGCCGGGAATTCCCGCACATGCACGATGTCATGCGGGAAGCCGGAGTTGAGGCGGTCCATGCGCATGATCCCCTCTTCCGGGAGGATGGTGAGCTCCGTATAGACACCCTCGCCCTCCGCTATGCGGATGCGGAAGCTGCCGTATGTCCCGCGGATGTGCAGCAGCATATCCAGCACGCGGCCCTTGACATTGGGAAGACGCTTCCAATCGGTGACGGTCACGTTCTCATAGCAGACCGCGTTCCGGCGAAAGACTTCCAGCTCCCGCACCGGCCGCTGGTACAGTCTGCCGTCGCGGATGGAAAGCTCGCGCGGCACCGTCATCTGTCCGAAGAAGGGCAGCTTCGGGCGGCCCTCGCGGGAGCCTGCCCAGCTCTGCATCCAGCCGATCATGATGCGGCGTCCGTCGGAGGTCTCCACCGTCTGCGGCGCATAAAAGTCCAGGCCGTAGTCGATGGCCTGCACATACTCGTCCACCAGGCAGCGCTTTTCGGCATCATAGCGACCGATGTGGCAGACTGTCCCATCGCCGGGGTGGTACTCCAGGCCCTCGTTTTGCATCTCGTGGGCGCTGTGGAGCAGAACCGCCTTGCCGTCAAGCGTGAAGAAATCCGGGCACTCCCACATGGTTCCGTAGTGTCCCCGTCCGGCGGCGAGTATGCCCGCATACCGCCAGTGCCGCCCATCATCGCTGTCATATTGCAGGATGGCACCGCTGCCGTCGGAGCATAGATTCGCCGCGACGGCATGCAATCCGTCCCCGTCGCGCCAGATTTTGGGGTCGCGGAAATCCACATGGCTGCCGCCCTCGGGCAGCATGGAGCTGTCGATCACGGGATTGAGGGGGTACTTCTCGTAATCCGTGCCGTCGCCGACGGCGACGCACTGGGTCTGGTACTCGTCCCCGTCGTCGGTCTTTCTCACGCCGGTGTAGAGCAGAAGATGCTCACCGTCCGGCAGCTCGACCGCGCTGCCGGAGAAGCAGCCGTCCTTGTCGTATAGCGCGTCGGGCGCCAGGGCTGCCGGGAGGTAATCCCAGTGAACGAAATCCCGGGTCTTCACATGACCCCAGTGCATGGGGCCCCAGGTGATGTCATAGGGGTAGTATTGGAAAAACAGGTGATACTCGCCCTTGTAAAGGGAGAAGCCGTTGGGGTCGTTGATCCAGCCGATGCCGCCCGTCACATGGAAATCCGGCAGCAGGTCCCGGGCCTGTTCCCGCTTCTCCCGCTCGTATTCACGCGCCTTGCGCAGCATTTCACTCTGCATATTAGCCTCTCAAATCCTTATTCTGATTTTTTCCAGATCATCTGCATACTCGGCGTATTTCCCAGCATGATGGGCAGCGTGACGCCCGCGTACATGAGCGCCGCACCGGAAAGCCGCAGCGCGGGCATATCGGCATTGCAGCCATAGAAGTCCGCCGCCTGCAGGGTATACACGCTCTCCGGGTCCAGGCCCTTGAGCTTCAAATGCAGCGGCTTCGGATTGGCCTCCGGCTGTGTCAGCACGAGGCTCACCAGCGTCTCGCCCTGATCCGGGGAGACCTGCTGCCAGGCGGTGAAGCGGCCCTTGCCCGGCTCCGCCAGGCGGTAGTATTCACCCTCGCCGATCACGCTGCGAAGGGCGCGAAAACGCTCAAGCTGCTGTAGAATCTCGGCCTTTTCCTCTGCTGTGAGCTTTGCGGGGTTCAGCTCATAGCCGAAGGTGCCCGCCATGGCCACCGTGGCCCGTGTACCAAAAGGCGTTGTGCGGCCGGTCTGATGGTTCGGCACGGTGGAGACATGGGCGCCGACCGCGGAGACGGGGTAGCCGAAGGAGGTGCCGTACTGGATCGTGAGGCGCGCGATGGGATCGGTGTTGTCGCTGCACCAGATCTGCGGGCAGTAGGCCAGCATCCCCGCGTCAAAGCGTCCGCCGCCCCCGGCGCAGCCCTCAAACAACACCTCGGGAAAGGCGCGTGTCAGGCGGTCCAGAAGGTCATAGAGGCCCAGCACATAGCGGTGGGCAAGCTCGCCCTGCCGGTCGGCGGGCAGCGCGGCGGAGTACAGGTCCGTCAGATGGCGGTTCATGTCCCATTTGATATAGCTGATAGGCAGCCCGGAGAGAAGGCCGGAGAGCGTTTCAAAAAGCCAGTCCACGACTTCCCCGCGCTTAAGATCCAGCACGAGCTGATTGCGGCCTATGGCGGGCTGTCTGCCGGGCACGCGCAGCGCCCAGTCCGGATGCGCGCGGAAGAGCTCGGAATCCTCGCTCACCATCTCCGGCTCGACCCAGAGCCCGACCTTCAGGCCCATGTTGGTGATTTTGTTCAGGAGCGTGTCAAAGCCGTGGGGCAGCTTGCGCGTATTCGGAAACCAGTCGCCGAGACTCGTGTAATCGTCGTCCCGGTGCCCGAACCACCCGTCGTCGATTACCAGCATATCAACACCGAGCTCCTTTGTCTCGCGCGCAAGGCCCAGAAGCTTGTCCTCGTCGAAGTCAAAATACATGGCCTCCCAGCTGTTGAGGAGGATCGGGCGCTCGGCGAGGGGGATATACCGGCGGCATACGTTTTCGCGGATAAAGCGGTGATACGTGTGGGAGAGCGGCGCAAGGCCGCTCACGCTGCACGTGAGCAGGATCTCCGGTGTATCGAAGTGCTGTCCCGGCTCCAGGAGCCAGGAGAAGCCCTCGCTGTTGATGCCGGACACCACGCGCACAGAGCCGGACTGATCCAGCTCGATATCCGTCCGGTGGTTCCCGGAGTAGACCGGCATGACGCCAAAGCACAGGCCCGCGTCCTCCGTCGTGTCCGGCTCGCAGAGGATGACGAAGGGATTGTGCTGATGACTCGACGCGCCGCGTTTCGACGCGACAGTCTGGATGCCGTCCATCAGGGGGCACCGCTCGGGCTGCCGCTCCAGGGTGTGGCGGCCGTGGAAGTGGAGAAGCTCCCATTCCCCGAAGGGGAGATCAAGGCATACAGACGCCGCTTTGTACAGACGGACCGCAGCGTCGCCGCGGTTCACGATGCGGGCGGCACGAGTGATCACGTCTTTTTCCGCGAACACGCCATACAGGAGTTCGACTTGAAGCCCGCTTGCTTTGTCGGCAAGCGTGATGCTGAGCGTCCGGCATTCGTCTCCGCGGTCAAACGCGGCGGGCAGTCCCTCCAGTGCGTATTTCCCGGCCCGGATCTCGTGGCTCACATAGCGCAGATCCGCGCCGCGCTGTCCGTGGGCTGTTTCGGCGTCCAGGGAGCTCAGGCGAAAATCGCCGTCGTTTGCGCCGCTGTATTCCTGCGGCATGGTATCCAGTGACCAGCCGCGGTCATTTTGCAGTTCATACGGATTTGGGGAAAAGCCGCAGTCACGCTTGAGATGCAGGTAATCGAAGCAGCCCTCCGCCCGCCGTCCGTAATAGAGATGCAGCAGATAGCCCAGCGGGCCGATCTGCATCTGATAGCTTGTGTTTTTCGTTGTCAGCGTAAAGGTATTTTTTTCTCTGTCAAAGACGATGCCCATGGGGTCAGTCCTCCATATATACAATCACGGCTGTGATTTATTTTCGAGCTTTTCAAAGATGCCGCTCAAAAGCACGGCGTTGAGGTACACCGGCAGCGACAGGCCGGCCAGCAGCAGGATGAGCGAGCCGAAGCTGTACCAGTGGATGCAGGCAAGCCAGAACACGACGGCAAAGACCAGCATCACGAGTGTGCGCGGGAAAAAGCCCACCGCCAGCTTAACCGCATTTTGAAGCGTTGTCCACAGGCTGTTTTCATAGCGGGCAAGCAGCGCGAAGGCGTAGAACGCGATCGTGAGCACGATCAGCGCGATGGCGGCAACCCCGGCGCGAAGCTGCGGCACATAGGCCAGCGCCGCCAGATAGTCAAAATAAAGGATCACTGCAGCGGCCAGAAACAGCAGCCACAGGAGCGTGGCGTTTTTGAAGTTTGCCTTGAAGGCGCGGAAATAGTCCCGCACAAGCTCCCCGTCCTCATTGCGCACAAGGCGGATGCATGCGTCGTTTAGCGCGGTAAAGGCCGCGCCCGCGGTGATGACGGGAAGCGAGCACAAAAGCGTGAGGAGGTTCAGCACCACGACATCGGCGATCATAGACAAGGTGCGCATGACCGGGTTATTCATATCAAAAAACCATTTCATTTTCGTCGCCTTCTTTCGCGGCATAAGAAACGTGCCATAAGAAAACCCCGCCCCGGCAGGGGCGGGGTAAACCGGAAAAGGATCAGCCCTTGACAGCGCCGGAGGCAACGCCCTCGACGATGTAGCGCTGGAGGAATACGTACAGGATCAGGATCGGCAGCATGGCCAGCAGCAGGGCTGCCATGACAAGGCCGATGTCGGTGGAGTAGGTCCCGTAGAAGGCCTGGGTCGCGATGGGGATGGTGTACAGGTTCTTCTTGGTCAGCACCAGGCTCGGCAGGAGGTAGTCGTTCCAGTAAGCCATGGCGTTGATGATGCCGACGGTGGCGATGGTGGGCTTGAGCAGGGGGAAGACCACGCGCCACCAGGTCTGCCAGCGGGAGCAGCCGTCGATGGTGGCCGCTTCTTCAAGCTCCAGCGGGATATTGGTCTTGATCGCGCCGTGGAACATGAAGCACGACATGGATACCGAGAAGCCCACGTGCATCAGGATCAGGGTCAGTCTGTGGTTGAGCACGTTGAAAATGCCGCCGTAGACAGACACCAGGGGAACCATCAGCACCTGGAAGGGGATGACCATGGAGGCGATCATCAGCGAAAAGACGATCGTGCAGAACTTCCAGTTGTTGCGCACGATGACGAACGCTGTCATGGAGGAGATCAGGATCGTCAGGACGGTCGCGCTGACGGTGATGATGAAGGAGTTTCCGAACACGGTCCAGAACTTCATCTTCTTCATGGCTTCGGGGAAGTTCTTGAGCGTAAAGCCGTGCTCACCCACCAGGGCGAGGGGGTTGGAGATGATGTCGGCCTTGGTCTTGAAAACGTTGATGACGACCATCAGGAAGGGGAAAATAAAGCAGAAGAACAGGAGAAGGAGAACGATCCACTTGACGGCGTGGAGGATCTTGGCATTGCGTCCGGCTCTTTCGTTGTCGGTCATGCTGCAACCTCTCCTTTCTTGCCGACCATGACCTGGGTGACGCCGACGATGGCGCAGACCAGGAACAGGATCACAGCCTCAGCCTGGCCGAGACCGTAGTTCTTGTAAGTAAACGCCTGGTTGTACACGTGCATGGCCGCCATGACGGAGGAGCCGAAGGGCTCGCCCTTGGTCAGGGACAGGTTCACGTCGTACACAACGAAGCAGCGGGTAATGCTGAGGAAGAGGCACTGCACGAAGGAGGAGCGCATCAGGGGAACGGTGACGTTCCACATGGCCTGGGAATGCGTGCAGCCGTCGATCTCGGCAGCCTCCTGCACATCTTTGGAAACGCTCATGAAGCCCGCGACGTAGATGAGCATCATGTAGCCCGCGTATTGCCACACCGACACCAGGATCAAAGCGAACATCGCGCCGGACGGGGACGCCAGCAGCGAGGTGGCGGCGCCGCCGGTGATGGCCTTGCCGATGGCAACAAAGGCGCGGTTGAACACGAACTGCCAAACATAACCGAGGACGATGCCGCCGATCAGGTTCGGCACGAAGAAGCCGGCGCGGAAGAAGTTCTGGCCCTTGACGCCGCTGGTGACGAGGTAGGCCAGGAAGAAGGCGACGATGTTGATGAGGATGACCGCGAAGATCGAGTAAATCGCGGTGCGTCCCATTGCCTGCCAGTAGACCTTGTCCTTAAAGGCGTCGGCAAAGTTCTGGAAGCCCACGAAGGGCTTGGCACGGCTCACGCCGTCCCAGCTGGTGAAGGTCAGATACAGACCGTAGACGAAGGGGACAACCACGACACAGAAGAAAAGGATGGTGCCGGGGCCCGCAAACATCAGGTACTGCTTGACTTTCTCGGAGGTTTTTTGCTTCATAAAGCCTCTCTTTCCTTACTGCCGCACGGATTCTTGTTCCGGGATGCGGGCGGCGGCGCATTTCCGGAATTGGTGAAACCGGGCATCAAAGGCTTGATGCCCGGTATGGAGTTTCAAACAGTCTGGGGCTTAGTGGGCGCCGACCTCGGCAGTGGCCCAGTAAGTGGTGATCTCATCAGCAAGACCGGCGCGGTCGATCTGATCGGCCAGGTACTTCTGGAAGGAGATGCCGACCTTGGCGTAGTGGTCGTCGGGAGCGTAGCGGTAGTCGGCGATCATGGCACCGGCGTCAACGTAGCTCTTGACGGAAGCGCCGAGAGGATCGGAGACAGGCAGGGTGATGTTGCCGAAGGCGGGAACCAGGGCGCAGGTGTTGACCAGGAAGTTCTGACCGTCTTCCTCGAAAACGAGCCAGTTGAGGAAGTCCTTTGCGGCCTGCTGCTGCTCGGCGGAGACAGAGTTGTCGATGAAGAAGTACTTGGAGCCGCCGCCGACGAGCTTCTCATTGTAGCCCTCGAGAGCGCTGGGAACGGGCATCATGCCGAGGTGCTCTTCGGGGTCAAAGTCCTTGATGTCGGACCAGTCCCAGTTGCCGCCGAACTTGAAGGCAATCTTGCCCTGGGCGAGGTTCATCTCGGTGTCCTCACGGACAGCGGAGAGGGGAGCCTGCTTCATCCAGTTGTAGGCCTTGAGAACGTCAAAGGTGTCCATCATGGCGTTGAACACGGGGTCCTCGGCCAGCTTCACGGAGCCGTCCTTGATGCCGGCGATGAAGGCGTCGGGATCATCCTGCATCTCGTAGATCTCCTGCATGAAGTGGGCGCCGAGGGACCAGTCTTCCTTCTGCAGGCCGGTGGGGCCTTCCATGCCGCCGGCGACCAGCTTGTCGCACAGGGCCTGGAAATCGGCGGTGGTCTTCACAGCGGCGGGATCAAAGGCTTCGCCGGTGATTCTCTCAATGGCGTCGGCATTGTAGAGGATGCCGCGGGCTTCCACGCAGAAGGGGAAGCCGAGGACCTTGCCGTCGACGGAGATGGCCTGGGTGGTTTCGGCGACCCAGGGCTCACCGGTCTGGTCGAGGGCGTGGTCGGGGCCGAGGGAGAAGATGTCCTTCGCGTCGACCATGGACAGGACATAGGGATCCTTGGAGGCGTACTTGGTGGACATGTGGGCTGCAACGGTATCGCTGGAGTAGTAGACCTCCACCTCAACGTCGGGGTGGGTGTCCATGTACTCGTCGGCCATTTCTTCCATCTGGCTCTGGATCTCCATCTTGGAGTTGAAGATGGTGAGAGTGACCTTGTTTGCCGCATAGGCGCTGCCGCCGGACAGGGCGAGAGCGGTGACCATGGCGAGCATCAGGATCAGTGCAATTGCTCTTTTCATGTTTTGCTTCCTTTCTGAGTCAAAAAATTATTCGATTATGTGCAGCGCGCGCTCCGTCCGTGAAATGCTTCACGGCGTTTCGTGAAACGTTACACATCTTCTGGATAAAAAGATATCATAGCCGGGACCTTGTGTCAAAACTTTTTGTTTGCCTGAAATTGTTTTTGTTAACCTCCCACAAGATTTACATTTAAAATTTTACATATTATACAAAGGATAAAGGCTGTTTAAAATATTATGTCAATTGCACCCGCGTCCTGCCGTTTGCTGTCCTGATCCATACAGCGCAAGCGCGAGAATTGGGCTTTTCATTTTGCCGATTGATTGCTATAATGTAAGCAATCTTTTCCGAAAAAGGTCGTGTGCCGCTTGAAGAATAACGATAACCCCACTATGAAGGATGTGGCCCGGGAGGCTGGCGTCGCCCTCGGCACCGTTTCCAGGGTCATAAACGGCATTCCGGTCGGCGAGAGCTATCGTCTGCGCGTGGAGGAGGCCATTGAAAAGCTCGGCTACCGTGTCAACAGCTATGCGCGCGGTTTGAAAACCAACCGCACAAACTGTGTGGCCCTGCTGATGCCGTCGCTGTCCCATCCTTTTTTCGCCACCCTGACGGACAAGCTGACAGCCTGTCTCATGAAGCAAGGCTACCGCAGCATCCTGATGATCACCAATTACGATCCCGAGGCAGAGAAAAAATGTCTGGTCCTCGGGCACGAGAACAAGGTGGACGGCGTGATCGCGCTCACCTACAGCCCGGATCTCCAGCCGGACGACGCAACCCCCATGGTGACGATCGACCGCCACTGCGGCGACAGTATCCCTTGCGTCTCCTCCGACAACTACCGCGGCGGAGAGATCGCGGCGGAAAAGCTTGCCGAGCTCGGATGCAGACGGCTGCTGTTCATGGCGGTGGCGTCTGATATCCCCGGTGAGGTCGACAAGCGCGGCGGAGGCTTTGAGGCCGCCTGCCGCCGCCTTCATATCGCCTATGAGCAGATCATACTCCATGACAGAGATACCGAGACCCCATTTTATGATTTTCTTCTGCGGCATATCCGTGATGGCGTGCCGGACTTTGACGGGATCTTCTGCAACACCGACAGGCTCGCCTGCCGCATGCGCGACTTTCTCCTCGGACAGGGTATACGCATCCCGGAGGATATTCAGCTCATCGGCTACGACGGCATTACCGACTATGCCACCGGGCGCTATACCTGCTCGACCATTGTCCAGCCGATCGCGCAGATCGCGGAAACCGCGGTGAGCCTGCTGCTCGACACCACCGGTCTCGCCGTTCCCACAAGCATCTGCCTGCCGGTGCGCTACGCACCGGGCGGCACAACGAGGGACTGACATTGTACAATATAAAAACGACCTTTCGTTCATCCATTGCGGTGAGCGGAAGGTCGTTTTTTCCGAATATATATGCTCTGCGTTCGGCAAATCAGGCTTTTCTTGAATACGGGCTCAAACGGACCAGCACCTTGTTCTGTTGGGCGGCCTCGGGGTCATAGCTGCAGCTGATCTCCTCCGCCATGCCCTCCAGCATTTTCAGCGAAAGCTCGTTGTCGGTGGTGCGCGGGTCGAAGGCCTCGCCGCCGTAGCTGACCGTGACCGTGGTGTTTTCCTCCTCCACCGCATGTTCGATCACGACGCGGATATGGGGCTCCGGCATCCGGGGCAGCAGGATCTGCTGCACCAGCTCCTCGATCACAAGGCGGATGTGATAACGCGTCCTGTCGAAAATTTCATTCTGCATGCAGTAGCGGTCGATTTCACTGCCTGCCCCGATGAAGTCGAAATCGGGAGTATCGACATGCAGCTCCAGTACTCTGAGCTTTTTGACGAAGCGGCGCGTCAGCTCCTTCTGCGGGCAGTCGAAGATCTGCTCCGGCGTACCCTCCTCATAGATGCCGCCCTGGTCCATATAGAATACCCGGTTGGAGATGGCGCGGGCAAGATGCATGGAATGGGTGACGATCATCATGGTCTTCCCGCTCTTGGAAAGCGCCCGGATGACCGCCTGCACCTCGTCCACCGTGGTAGGGTCGAGGGCGCTGGTGGGCTCGTCAAGGAGGATGATCTCCGGGTCCATGGCCAGGGTGCGGGCAATGGCGACACGCTGCTTCTGCCCGCCGGAGAGCTCGTCCGGGTAGCTCAGGGCCTTCTCCGCGAGGCCCACCATACGCAGAAGCGCCATGCCCTTGTCGTAGGCCTCCTGGCGGCTCATGCCTTTTAAGTCCACCGGGGAGAACATGATGTTCTCAATGGCCGTCATGTGCCCGAAAAGGTTGAAGGACTGGAAGACCATGCCCATGCGCTGGCGGATGCGGCATACGTCGCAGCGGCTGTCCGTGATCTCGTCTTCCCCGATCCAGATCCGTCCCGCCGTGGGCTTTTCCAGCAGATTGATACAGCGCAGGAGCGTGCTCTTGCCCGTACCCGAGGGGCCGATGACCGCGATCACATCCCCTTCGTTGATTTCAACGCTGACATCCTTGAGCGGCGTGACATCGGGGTATTCCTTTTTCAGATGCTCGATCTTAATCATCGGTCTTCACCCCTTTCAGGATATGCTCTTTGCTGCGCTTCTTTGGGTCGAGCCACTTTTGAATCCGTCTGAGCACGATATTCATGCTCCCCTCAAGCGCAAAATAGATGACCGTAACGGCGATCAGGGGGAAGAAGGCTTCGTAGGTGCGGCTGCGCACGATGTCGCCCATCTTGGTCAGGTCCTGCACCGCGATATAGCCCACGACGGCCGTCGCCTTTAAAAGGCTCACGATCTCGCCGCGGTAGGCGGGCAGGACATGCGGGATCGCCTGCGGCAGGATCACGCGATAGAAGGTGCGGCGGTTGGAGTGGCCGAGGGCGTAGGCCGCTTCATACTGGCCCGGGTCGACCGCTCCAACGCCTGTCTTCAAAAGTCCGAACACCGCGGCGCCGAAGGTCAGCGTAAAGCCGATCACCGCCACTGTGATGCCGCTGATGGAGACACTGCCGAAGATGACGTAATACAAAATCATCAGCAGCACCACCATCGGCATGCCCTGCACCAGCCACATGCCCGCGCGTGTGATCGCGTTTGCGGCACGGTTTCCGTTGCGGCAGAGCATGAACACCAGAAAGCCGAGCATTGTGCCGAAAAGGATCGAGAGCATCGTGATGAGAAGCGTGGTCCAGACGCCCTGCAGGAACAGCTTCCAGCGGTTTTCCCGGATAAATGTCTTCTCAAAGCTTGCGGCAATGCCGCTCAGCAAATCGTTTTTCCCCCTGTCCCCGTCGGCGGGGACGTCGTTTTCAGTGTCAGGCGCGGCCAAATCCGACGTGCGCACCGCCAGCACGATCCCGCCGTGGGCCGTCGGCGTGGAGAACAGGACCTGCTCCTCCCGCTCCGGCGTCACGTTCATGTCGGTGGTAAAGTCATACTTGCCGGACTGAAGCGCCGGGATCCGGCCCGCGAAGTCCACGTCCCCCAGCTCCAGGGAGTAGCCCCTGTCCCGGCAGAAGCGCACGACAAGGTCGATGTCATAGCCGACGTTCTGCCCGTCCTTGACATAGGACCAGGGCATATCCGTGGCGGTGGTTACGACCCGGATCTTTCCGTTTTCCCCCGTCAGGCCGGACATGTCCACGACCTTCCGGTCCTCGTCCGCGCCCAGCCAGATATCCTCCAGCTCCTGCATGGTGCCGTCGGCCCAGGCTTTGTTGAGAAACGCGTCGAGCTCCGCGCACAGCGCCGCGCTCTTCTCGTCGTTTTTCCGGAAGGCGAAGCTGTAGTTGTTCTCGGTGAGGCTTTCATGGATGTAATCGATCTCAGGCTGCTCGGCGTGCAGGGATTTCATTTCCGGCCCGTCCCCGAGGAAGGCGTCGATCTTCCCTGTGAGCAGGGCGGTCACGCAGTCCGGGTAGGAATTGAAAAGGCGATACTCGCTGTCAGGGAAATAGGTATGGGCCGCGTCCTCCATCAGCGGGCCGACCAGCACGCCGATGCGCTTGCCGTTATAATCCTGCCAATGGACATCCGGCGCCTCTTCGGATGCCGCGTCCGTGCCGGTCTTGCGCACAATGATCCCGCTTTCCTGTCGGAAAAGCGGATCGGAAAAACGCAGCGCCTCGGCACGTTCCGGCGTGACCTGGAGATTGGCCGAGATCACGTCCGCCTTCCCGCTGTGGCACGCCGCCACGATGGAGCCGTAATCGTAGATATCAAAGGAGACATCGGCCTCCAGCCAGGCCGCCAGCCGATAGGCAAGCTCGATATCGTAGCCCATCAGCTCCGAGCCCTTGAAGTAGCTGTACGGCTCCACGATGCCGGTGGTGCCCACCGTGAGATGGTACTTTGGAGAGCTCGGGAGCGGGATTTCCGGCATATCCTCCTCACGGCGGATGACCCAGCGGTCAAAGATTTCATCCAGCGTCCCGTCTTCCCGGATCGACGCGATGAACGCATTGACCCGGTCCGCAAGATCGGGGATCTTCGAGACATCGGAAATGCCCAGCGCCACGGAAAAGCTGTCCCCTACCGTCTGGTCCAGCACGCGGATCCCCGCCTGTCCGTTTGCCACAGCGATCTCCAGCTGCCTTTTGTCATAGATGTAGCAGTCGATTTTGCCCTGTGCGACAGCCGCGCAGCCGTCCACCTTTTCAAAGTGGAAGACCTCCGCCTCCGGGCAGAGCTGCCGGACGATCTGCTCCTGGATGCTTCCGGTCGCCACGCCGATGCGCAGCCCCGGAGTCGTGAGGTCAAGCTCGGTCTCCGCCCCGGCAAGGGCCGGAAGCGTCAGCGAAAGGAGCGTCAGCAGCGCAAGGAAGAACATGAATCGTCTTTTCAAGTGATCACCCTTTTTCATCGTTTCCCCGAAACATACGCTCGTCAGCGCAGTTTCCCTCTGCGTATCGAATTTGCGGCAGCAATACTGTCTGGATTTTATCATGAATGCAAACGGTAGGCAAGAAAAAGCTTTGCCGATATAACGCTTCATTTTGAATATCGGAAAGACGCTGCGATGTCTCTAATGCCGCATCATGCAGTATTTCTCTGGACATGGGCATGCCTCATGATTTATAATAATATCTATCCGGTATGGTGATATACAGAAAGGCAGCTGTGCACGCCGCGTATCCCGGAGAATGACGGAGCATGACAGCACGAGTTAAAAGCAGGATTTCAAACTGTCTTTCAGGAAAGCTGCCGAAATTGCTTTATTTTGCAAAAACCTATTGACAATGAATCATTTTCGGCACATAATCGTATAATTCATTTAAAGGGAAAAGAACAGTGCGCTACATTTGAAGGAGTGTTTGCATGAAACACAAACAATATAACCCAGGCAGAAGGAGCGGAGGCAGTGCGGACAAAACGTGTGTAAGCCTGCTGCTGTTTTTCGTACTGATGCTTCAGCTTGGGGGCGCCGCATTGGCGGAGACCGGCAGCCTCAATGCAGATCGGCATATCTCTGTTGATATTGTGAACCGGACAGAGGGGTATTCCGCGGTGCTGTATGACAACACCAGCGGACTGCCTACTTCCGAGGCCAACGCCATCGTTGAGACCGGCGACGGCTTTATCTGGATCGGCAGCTATGCGGGTCTGATCCGTTACGACGGCAATACCTTTGAGCGTATGGATTCCACCAACGGCATCTCCAGCATCAAATGTCTGTTCGTGGACGATCAGGACCGCCTCTGGATGGGAACGAATGACAACGGCGTCGCGGTCATGGAAAAGGGCAAATTCCGGATGTGGAGCAAGCTCGACGGCATGAAATCGGCCCACACCAGAGCCATCACGCAGGGCTCGGACGGGACGATCTATGTTGCGACGACCTGCGGCATTGTCATGATCGATCCCGACTATCATCTGAGCATGATGGAGGAAGAGCTCATCGCCGAGGCCAACATGCGCGACCTGCGTGCCGGGAGCGACGGGCTCATCTACGGTACTACCAATTACGGCGACCTGATGACGATCAAGGACGGGAGGCTGCAAAGCTATCTGAGCGCGGCAGACAATATCGTCGGCGGCGTCGGGTCGATCCTTCCCGACCCGGAGGAACCGGGGAAGCTGTATTTTGAAGGCGCCGACTTCAAGTTCCATCATGCCCGGCTGGGAGATACGCTTACCGAAGTCGAAACCATCGACATCCAGCCGCTCAGCTATGTGCAGAAAATAGAATACATCGACGGCAGGATCTGGCTCTGCAGCACCTACGGTATCGGCGTTATTGATCACGGCGACTTTCATCTGCTGGAAAACCTGCCCATGGATGACAGTGTCGGCAGCATGATGGTCGATTACCTCGGTAACCTGTGGTTTACCTCCACGCGCCAGGGCGTCATGAAGATCGTACCGAACCAGTTCTCCGATCTGTTTGAGCGCTTTGACCTGCCGAAGAGCGTGGTGAACACCACCTGCATCTGCGACGACATGCTCTTTATCGGTTCGGATACGGGGCTGACGGTGCTTGATGCAACCGGCCCTGTGACCCGACTGCCGCTGACGAAGGCGGTTACCGCGTCCGGCAGGGATCTGGAAGCGGACGACCTTATAAAGCTGCTCGATGGGTGCCGGATCCGTTCCATCATCCGCGACAGCAGGGGCCGGGCGTGGATCTCCACCTGGCGGAAGCTGGGCCTGCTGCGCTACGATCACGGCGAGCTTGTGGCCTTCACCACGGAGGAGGGCCTGCTCGGTTCGCGCAACGGCAGTCTGCGCGCCATCGCCGAAAAAGAGGACGGGACGATCCTGGTCGCGCTCTCCGGCGGCGTGAATGTCATTCAGGATGACCGCGTGATCGGCTCCTACAGCGATAAGGACGGTATACAAAATGTGGAGAGTCTCACCGTTGAGGAGGGCATGAACGGCGAGATCGTTCTCGGCACCAACGGCGGCGGCATCTATATCATCGACGAATCCGGCGTAAAGAATATCGATGTGGAGGACGGCCTGCCTTCTGACATCGTGTTGCGTCTCAAGCGGGATAAAGAGCACCAGGTCATCTGGATCGTCACCAGCAGCGCCATCGCCTATATGACGCCGGACTATCAGATCACGACGGTAAAGAAGTTCCCCTACACCAACAACTTCGATCTCTACGAAAACAGCGAGGGGGATATGTGGGTGCTCAGCAGCAACGGCATTTATGTGGTGCCCACGGAGGAGCTTCTCGCAAACGGGGACATCAGCCCCGTATACTACAGCCGCTCAAACGGTCTCCCCTGCATCGCCACGGCAAACTCCTACAGTGCCCTTGACGAAAACGGCAATCTGTATATCGCCGGCAGCACCGGCGTGTGCAAGGTCAATATTGACGAGCCCTTTGAGGATGTCAGCGATCTCAAGGCGATCGTTCCCTACGTGGAGGCGGACGGAACGGCGGTCTACCCGGACGCGGACGGCTCCTTCACGATCCCGTCCGGCACCCAGAAGCTGACGATCCCCAGCTTTGTGTTCAACTACTCCCTGAGCAACCCGCAGGTGAGCTACCGGCTGGAGGGCTTTGATCACAGCGGCACCACCGTCAGCCGCAGCGACATGGTCCCCGTGGACTATACCAACCTCCACGGCGGCACCTATCATTATAGAATGCAGCTCAAGGACGCCATGGGGCGCGGCAGCAAGGAGGTCTCCGTTGAGATCGTCAAGGAAAAGGCCTTCTATGAGCAGCCGTGGTTCTATGTCATTGCGGGCTTCACCGCGCTGCTGATTCTTGCGCTGGCCGTTCGCTTCTATGTGCGCAGGAAGACCCGCGCGCTGGAAAAGAAGAACCAGGAGACCATGGCCTTCGTCGGCGGTATTACAGAGGCCTTTGCAAAGGTCATCGACATGAAGGACCGCTACACCAACGGCCACTCCTCCCGCGTGGCGAAGTATACCGCCATGCTCTCAAAGGAGCTGGGGTATGACGACGAAACCGTGGAAAAGTATTACCGCATCGCGCTTTTGCACGACATCGGCAAGATCGGTGTGCCGCCGGAGGTGCTGAACAAGCCCGGCAAGCTCACGGACGAGGAATTTGAGATCATCAAATCCCACACGACAAAGGGCTATGAAGCGCTCAAGGAGATCACCATCATGCCGGAGCTCGCCATCGGGGCCGAGGCCCACCACGAGCGGCCGGACGGCAGGGGCTATCCCAACCATCTGAAAGGGGACGAAATCCCCCGCGTCGCCCAGATCATCGCGGTGGCGGACTGCTTCGACGCTATGTACTCCAACCGTCCCTACCGCAACCGCATGAATTTTGACAAGGTCGTCTCCATCATCAAGGAGGTTTCCGGCACCCAGCTTACCCCGGATGTGGTGGATGCCTTCCTGCGTCTGGTGGACAAGGGCGAGCTGCGCGACCCCGACGATCACGGCGGCGGCAGCGTGGAGGAAGTGGACAATATCCGGAAATAGATCAATCTAAATAGGGATCGGCTTAACGCGGCAAAGACTAAATCTTGGCTCCCCCTTTGGGGGAGCTGTCACCGGTTTGCGAACCGGTGACTGAGAGGGCCCGCGAACACACGCAGTCTGGCAGAAGGCACTCCGCAATCCCCTCTCCGTCGCTTCGCGACACCTCTCCCCCGAGACGCCGCTGCGCGGCTGGGGCGAGGCAAGTGGTTAATTGTTGAGATGTCGATCCCGCGGTCTGAAGCCGATACTCATCGTTTTTATTTCAATTGAAAATCGAACAGGGCCGGGACTGACGGTTTATTGTCAGTCCCGGCCCTGCTCGTATTATTTTGTGGTTCTCGCCACACGGTGGGCGATGTTCTGCCACAGGTGGGGGATGATGCCGAAATCTCTCTGCAGCGATTGCGGCAGCGTGGGGATCCGGTCATACAGGATCTCCCAGTATTCGTAGCGGTCATTGCCGAAATCCAGGATCTCGATGGTCTGTGTGCGGCTCTGGCTGCGGCGGGCCTGCCGCAGCCCTGTGACCACCCCGCGCAGCTCGGCCCGATGACCGTTGTACGCAAGCTTTACACGTACATGATCGCCGATGCCCGGCGACACGCCCTCATCCAGAAACACGGTCATGCAATGCTCATTGAGCTGCGTGGTGATGCCTGCAGCAGAGCCGGTGCCGCCGTACAGCACGTCCACATTCACGGGGATGAAGTCCTGCACCTTCACGATCTCCCCGTCATCATCACGTCCGTCCACCAGGAACATGGAGAGGACCAGATAATAGAGGTTCCGGATCAGCCAGAACAGCAGGATCAGCAGACTGACCACATGCGGTCTGTCCATAATCCACAGCACGCGGACAATGCCGAACACCGACAGCAATGTCAGAATCAGGAACGGCAGCATGGAGCGGATATCGGCGCCCTGTTTTTCGGCCTTGCGCGTTTTGTCCGTTACCTTGAAGGCAGAAAGGCTGATACCCAGCGATTCCTTGATGATCGGGATCAGCAGGTGCGGCATGACGCTGGTTTCATAGATGCCGCTCCACTTGTGCGAGATGGTCCGCTTGCTGCATAGCTTCAGGCACACATCCTGCATGATGTACATGGGCAGCCAGAAAACCAGCAGCTCCAGCCAGTTGCACCGGAAAACAGGCAGGGCGAAAACGGCAAACAGCAGCGGCGAGAGGATATAGATCAGGTTTTTGATCGGGGAATACCAGTAGATCACGGAGCTCCAGTAGCTGATTTTCTGGTCGAGGCTGAGATTTTTCCGCTTCCAGATTTTCAGCTGTCTCGCCGTTGCGATGACGCCCCGGCCCCATCTGGTGCGCTGCTGGATATGCTCTTTGTAGGTGTGGGGGGTCTGGCCGCTGGCCAGGGGCTCGGGAAGGGCGAGGCTCACATAGCCGTGCGACTCGATCAGAAGCCCGGTTGCAAAGTCCTCCGTGATCGACCCCGTATAAAATCCGCCCACGTCCTCCAGGGCTTTTCTGGCGATCACCGTATTGGAGCCGCCGTAGATCACGCTGTTGCTGGAGGTCTTGGCAGGCTCTATGGTGCGGTAGAAAAAGTCCTGCTCGTTGGGGGCCTGTTTTTCGGAATAGAGCGCGTGCTGAAACACATCCGGGTCATAGAAGCACTGGGGCGTCTGCAGCAGGCCGAGGGGCATGCGCTTATCCGCGGGCAGCTTCCTGTTGCGCTCTTCGGCGTCCACAAAATAGGGGATGGTTTTCAGGAGAAAATCGCTTCTCGGGATCATGTCCGCATCCAGCGTGACGATATAGGGCGCGGTGGTCAGGGCCAGGGCGTGGTTCAGATTCCCGGCCTTTGCCCCTTTGTTGTCCGGGCGGTCAAAGTAGCCCACGCCCATTTCTTCGGCAAGCGCCCGCATTTCGCCGCGGCGGTTGTCGTCACAGATCCAGATATGCACCTTCTTCGGGTCCGGATATTTCAAATGTATGCAGCCGTTTACCGTTCTGCGCAAAAGGTCTGTTGGCTCATTATAGGTGGCGATGAAGATATCCACATCCGGGTATGCATCCTCCGCGATTTCCGGCAGGGGATGCTCCCTCATCCCGAACAGGCTCCGGAAGAGGACAAGCGATTCCGCAAAGCCCAGGATCTCCACCGCCAGCAGCAGGATATTGGCGGCAACGGGCAGAACGCCGAAGCCCTTCGGGATAGAATAGCGGACGCGCCAGCATAGATAGATCAAGGTACAGAGAATGCTGAGCATCAGCGCGCACGCCGACAGCAGGTGCTCCTTTGTCAGCTTCTCCTTTTCGCCTCCATCCCCGCCGCGAAGAAGTTCATCATAGGTGCGCTTTTTCTTTTTTGCGGTGCGGGACACAAGTCCCGCAGCCGCGGCAAACAGCGAGACCGCAAGAACTCCGATGCCTGCGAAAAGGGGCCATGCGTGCAGGGTGCCGGTCCCCCGCTCTCCCAGCGCAGAGTACAGGAGGGACCAGATCCTGGAAAGACGCCCCTTTACCAGCGTGTCCGCCGGAATGGGGATGCTCTTCGGGTCCTTTCCGGAGAGCAGGGCTTTGACCCACTGGCCGCTGTCGGTGAGGTCTTCATCGCGTATGGGCTTCTCCGGCTCAAAGCCGGGCCGGAACATAGCGGAGGATTCATTCTTGTCAGAAAAGCTCCATACGGCGTAGCCGATGCTGTTGCGGTTGAGATAATCAAACCACTGCGCGGCCATGAAAAAATTGAGATCGCCGTCGCCGCTGGCCTCGCTGAGACCGCATTCGGTGACGAAGACCGGGAGTCCGCTGTCGACCGCGGCCTTCAGTTCATGCAGCAGCCCTTCTTTGTGAGTTGCCGCGTAGAAGTGCAGCACCGCCATCACGTTGTCATAGGGCACCGGCCGCAGGACGGCGCTGCCGAGATTCTTGTCATATACCGGTGTACCGACCAGGATGACAGAGTCCGGGATCTGCCTGCGGATCACCGGGATCACCTTGTCACAGTAGTCCAGGATGTCTGTCCAGCCCGTATCACCGTTGGGCTCATTGCAGATCTCAAACAGCAGGTTCGGCACATCCGCGTACTCCGACGCGACAAGCTCAAAGAATGCCTTGGCCTCTTCGGCGTGTTCGTTGGGATTTCCCTGCTCCAGGATGTGCCAGTCCACGATCACATACAGATCGGCGGCGATCGCCGCGTCGATCCCCTTTCGCAGCAGCGTCAGGCTCTCCTCCTCATGGCCGCCGCAGTATTGGGAGGCATACATGGCAAGACGGACGAGGTTTGCGTTCCATTCCGTCGAAATCTGCCGAAAGAGCGCCTCATTGACGAAATCCGGGAACCAGGTGAGTCCATGAGTGCTCACGCCGCGCAAAGCCACGGTCCGCCCGGCTTCATCGACCAGTTTTGTCCCCTCCACATGCAGCCTGCCGTTTTCAGTGGGGCGGGCCGTGAGTGCTTTTTCCGCCTGCGCCGCATCCATCCGTGACAATGCGGCGGCTTCCCCGCAGATTGCCGGGGCAGACAGGAGCAGTATCAGGCACAGAAGAAGAGATAGTGTTTTTTTCATTGGTTCCGTGCACCTCCGTGACTTGTGCGGTTCTCCGCAGGATCGGACAAGCAGGCTCTGATATCCTGATTATACCAGCCCGGCACTCCGTTTTCAACATTTTCGGCCTGATGATCTCTGTAAATGCAGTATTGCCCGATTGCATAATCATCGGCCGGGTCCCGAAGGACTCGGCCGATGATTATGTTTTGTCGGTATCCGCTTGTAACAGGGCTGCGCGCAAACACGGTCAGGTTTCGCTTTCCGGGCTGCTTTCCAGATCGTCTTCCTGCTCCTCCTGCTCGTGCTTGCGGCTCATGTTCAGCACACTGCCGACGTGGCTGTTGTTGAGGATCACCACATTCCCATCCGCGTCGGTGATCTCCGTGGTGCGGATGCCCATATCCGTGACATCTCCCGTGACACCGGAGACGCTCACATGGTCGCCCACATGAATGGAGCCCTCCAGCATCATGAAAAAGCCCGCGAGCAGGTCGGAAGCCATGCTCTGGGCGCCCATGCCGACGGCAATGGAGAGGACGCCTGCCGAGGCCAGCAGCGTCTTGGTGTTCACGCCGAACATGGACAGGATGCGGAAGAGGAGAAAGATGCACGCACTGTAGCAGATGACGCTGTCGATGAGTCTGGTGATGGTCCTGGAGCGCTTGTTGAGACGGCTTTCCACAATTTTCAGCATTGCCCGCGCGAAAAACACGACGCACAGTGTACCGGCCACGATGAGCGTCGCCGCCCAGACGGAAAACAGATGGACGCCCCTGGCCCACTTTCCGTCGAAGATGAAGGCAAAGGCGGGCCACATGGCTCCCGCGGACAGTATCGCCGTATATATTGCCAGCAGCGACAGGAAGATCACATAGCCGTTTGCAAAAACCATCAACGAATTTTTCCTGCCGGGCTGTCTCGCCAGCTTCACGCGGATATCCTCGACAAGCCGGGCGCACAGCATACCGGCCCCCAAAAGGTAGACCAGCAGCAGGGCCAGCACTCCCGCAATCAGCCGTGCACTGATGACGCGCACCTCACGGTCCGGGTTGGAGGGAACGATGTACAGGAGACTCTTGCCGGCGTTCGAACTGCCGGAGATATATACGTGCTTGTCGTTATATGTCGAAAAGCCCTCGATCTCGGTCCCCGGCTCGTAGTTGGGCAGATGGTCCGCCACCCGCTGGCCGATCATCTTCGCTTCGGTGTGCGCGAGGAAGCGGCCTTCCGCGTCGTCGACGACGGCGGCGGCATGCCCGTTCTGCACAACGAAGCCGTTGACCGCGCTTTCGATGCTCTCTCCGTCAAGCTCGCTCTGCGGGGTCTTCGCGTCAAAGACAGACAGCAGGAAGCCGTCCGGCTGCCCCTCGGCGTCTTTCAGGAGGATCGCCGCGCCGAGCTGGGGCTGCCCGGTATAGGGGTCGGCAGCCGGTCCCGCCAGCGCGGAGGGGTAGCCCAGCAGCACCGGGCGGTACTCCTCGCTGAGGTTTCCGCCCACGGCAAAGCCGGTGTAGCTGTTGCTGGCGGCAAGCTCGCGCCCGCTTCGGTCAAAGAGCATGAGGTACTCCGTCCCGGCAAGCTCGTTGAGCTCGGCAAGACCGCCGTGGGTCAGGTACTCCGGATGCCGCGTCACGAAATCCGCCAGGGTCTGCGCGCGCGTGCGGTATATGTCCGAATAGGTCTGGCGGATCAGCTCTCCCTGCTGCTCGTGCCAGTCGATCTCATATTGAACGGTCTCCCGTTTCGCCGTGGCGACCATGGCATTGACGGAGCGGTTTTCCAGCATCAGCAGCATCACAGCGAAAAGGCCCGTGACGATCAGCACCGAGATCATGCCCGGCATGAGCGTCCGGATCACCCGTTTCCGGAAGGCCGCGCCCCGGCTCTTGTCAGGCGTCTCCTTCTCCAGACGGCGAAATACATAGATCTGGAACAGGATCATGCCCAGGGCGATGATGGCCGCAAGGGTCCTGGCAGTGTACTTGCCCGAATGCTCCAGGGTGTCGAAGCTGTCCATCAGCATAACGTCGGCATCCAGCTCCTGGTAGTGGAGCAGTACGGCCAGGCAGCGGCTGCCAAGCAGCTTGATCTCCTTGCTGAGAGGAACGCCTCCCCTGTTTCGGAAGCTGCCGCTGTCATCAAAGACGCGGTCCAGCTCGTCGATGAGCTGCGCGGTCTCCTCCGGGGACAGGCCGTCCTGAGGATAATACGCGATGGTTCCGTCGCCCGTTCTGACCGCGGCGCCGCCATCCGTCCCGGACAGCGTGCGCTTGAGTATGTCGGGCCAGTCGCCGAGGGAGTGGTACAGCTCCACCAGCGCCGGGCACGGGAACGCGAAGACCAGGCTCTGCTTCGCAGTGGCGAGGGGCTGTCTGACGAGGAAGCTGCCTTCCTCCCCCGGCGCCTCCCCGTCCGGAGAGAGGGCGGGATAGAGCGTCAGAGCGGGTGTGCCCGGCTCGATGCTCTCGAAATGCTCTCGAAGAGATCCCTCCAGCTTGGCAGGGTCGGCGGAGGCAAGGAGCCGCCCGCGTCCGTCCAGCAGGAAAACACCGGCGGCGGAAACCGTGCCGCGCGTAAGCTCCAGCCTCTCGGCGTCAGCAAGGGCGTCCTCTTGCGCGTACACCTTTACGCCCAGCTCGCTGCGGGCCAGAGCATCGCTTTCATACACGCGGGTGCGCGTTTCAAACTCCTGCGTGCGTTTTTCCACGATCTTCGGAACTTCCAGGATAAACTGATCCAGCATCTTCTGCCCGCTGTAACAGCTCAGCACCGATACCGTAAGAAACACGATCACCGCGATGATCAGAAAGGCAATCACGGTAAAGCCGATCAGCTTTATCCCGCTTTTTTCCCGCAGGGGGACTTTGATTTTTTCCAGAGCACTCATAGTCAATCACCTGTATGAAGCTGTATTGATTGTTTGCCGGCACCGTCTGTCCGGGCGCAGATCGGGCAGATCGAAGATATATAAACAGATAATAGTCTAATTCTTTCGATCCGTCAAGGGACGGAGTATCGCAGCCGGGTTCGTTCCACAAAATATAAATTGTCCTTGACAAGGGGTGCGATTCACAGTAAGCTTGTATCAGCTGGCAAAAAAAGCACAAATCACATGCAAAAGCAGCCCCGCCGCACGGCGGAAGAGAAAAACAGGAGGATTCGTTATGTCTACCTTTACCATGATCGTAATCATGAGTGTTCTGATGATAATCGGGGGCTTCGCCCTGATGGCGACGCCGCTCATCACCTTCATCAGCGCAGGCTATTTCATCATCACGCTGTTCTTTATCTACGGTATCTTCGGCGTCATCCGCGGGATCTCCGAAAAGCGCTACGGCAAGGAATTTATCTTTGCGGCGGTCAGCCTGGTCCTGGGCCTCATCGGTCTGTTTGTTCCCGGCGCTGCCGCCATGAGCAATTATGTGCTGCTCTATATGGCGGCCTGCTGGTTTTTCATCCACGGCATCCTGACCATCGTTGCCGCCGTTGAAAACAAGAAGAGCGGCGCCGAGACCGGCGCTGTGGTGCTGGGCGTCATTCTGGGCGTGCTGGAGCTGATCACCGCTGTCTACTCCGCGATCCACCCCTCCGTGATGGCTGTCAGCTTTGGCATTCTCATCGGCCTCTACTTCGTTGAGTCCGGCATTGACGCCATTGTCGTCGGCATGGTCAAATGCGAAGGCGGCAACAACCTGACCGTTCTGTTCACGGTCATGGGCATTCTGACGATCATCGGCGGCCTCGGCATGCTCTTCACCCCGCTGCTGACCTTCCTGAGCGTCGGCCCCTGCATCATCATTCTGTTCTTCCTCAACGGCGTTCTCGGCATCGTCCAGGCGATCTCCGAAAAGCGCTACGACAAGGAGTTCTACCTTGCCCTTGCAAGCCTCATCCTTGGCATCCTCGGCTGCGTGATCCCCGGCGCCGCTGCCATGAACAATTCCATCCTGCTCTATATGGCCGGCATCTGGTTCTTTGCCCACGGCATCATGACCATCGTCAAGGCTTTCAACAGCAAAAAGAAGAACGCCGGCACCGGCGTCGTGGTGATCGGCGTCGTGCTGGGCGTTTTGGAGCTGCTCATGGCCGCCTACTCCGTGGCCCATCCCGCGGTGCTCGCCCTGAGTCTCGGCATTCTGATCGGCCTGTACTTCATCGAGTCCGGCGCCAATATGATCTTCATCGGAAACGCCTTCTCCGAGGCCGTGGCCGCCGGTCGTCAGCAGCAGAAGGCTGCAGCCCGCTCCGCGAAGTAAGCGCTTGGGGCAGGGACAGAGCGGCCGTATTTTTGAACAATCAGGGTCACTATACAGCGTGTCATCCTTTCAGAGAGGTAATAAGATGAAAAAACTGTTTACCGTTGATGATATTGTTGTCGCTTTCATTTCGGCGCTTGGCTACGGCTTCGGCGAGACGATCTCAAAGCTTTTCGGCTGGCCGGAGCTTGTGTGCTACGGTGTTAGCTTTGTCGTCGGCCTTGTGTTCTCGGAAATCATAAACAAGATCGCTTTCAGCAAGGCAGTCCAGAAAAAGCCGATCAACCGGATCCTTACCTATGTTTCGGTCTTTCTCATCTTTCTGATCGCCCAGTACATCTCCATCCGGTGGATGGGTGTGGACATGTTCCATTACGTGAAGGACGAGCTTCTCGGCGTGATCGGCATGCCCATTCTCGGCTTCGTGGTGAACATGCTCATCCGCGGTCTTCGCGTCCGGAAGATCCGCAAGCTCTACGGAGACGGGAGCGAAGGGTATGTGTTCGATGTCAAGGGCAAGGACCTCGAGGAGCTGAACAAACAGAACCGGGCCGTACAGGGCAAATACAATGCCGACTGCGCGGTAAAGACGCGGACCGGCACCTATGTCGGGGAAAAGTACAAGAAGACCGTCTGCTATCTGGGTATTCCCTACGCAAAACCCCCGGTCGGCGAGCTCCGCTGGAAGGCGCCAGAGCCGCTTCCGGACTCGGACGAGGTGTTTGAGGCGAAGAATTTCGGTGCCTCGGCCATACAGGTCGAGCATAAGGGTTCGCTCCTCAAGCAGCACCGGCAGAGCGAGGACTGCCTCACCTTGAATATCTGCGTCAACACGCAGAAGACAAAGGCCAAGCGGCCGGTGCTCGTGCTGTTCCACCAGGGCGATTTCTCCTACGGCGGCTCCGCAGATCCCCTGCTGTACGGAGCCAACTATGTGATCAACCATCCGGACGTGGTGTTCGTAAGCTTCAACTACCGTCTGGGCATTTTCGGCTTCATTGATTTCTCGGAGGTCCCCGGCGGGGAGGCTTATCCTGACGCTCTGAACCTCGGTCTGCTCGATCAGATCGCGGCGCTCAAATGGATCAAAGAAAACATCGCCGCTTTCGGCGGTGATCCCGAAAAGGTCACGGTGCTCGGCTTTGAGTCCGGCGCGTCCTCCATCTATCTGCTCTCCGCCTGCGAGCAGGCGAAGGGCCTGTTCCAAAAAGCCTTCCTGTTCGACGGCAACCCGGCTGCCGTCTATGCCTCGCCGGAGGCGTCCAGGGCCCTGGCGAAAAATCTGCTCAGGGAAACCGGGACCTCCACGATGCGGGAGCTTTCGCAGCTTGACACGGAAGTTTTGAAGGACGCGGCACAGAAACTCTGGCAGAACATGTGCGCACCGACCTGCGACGGTGTGCTGATCCCGGCGGACATCTATCGCGCCGCGCAGGAGGGCGCCGCCTCCGGCGTAAAATTCGTCATCGGCTTCCCGAGCAACGAAGCACAGGTATTCCGCTCCGTGCTCGGCGATCAGAACTATACCGATCTCATCAACGGGTCTGTGGCCGAAATCAAGGCCATCACGGCCGGTCCCATCGCCGACGCGATCCAGGCGTATATCGACAAAGAGGCCGCGTCCTCGACCGAGCTGGAGGCAAAATCGAAGCTTGTCGAGCAGTGGAACGCGCTCGGCATTTACCGCAGCGCCGTGAAGCTTTCCCAGGGCGGGAGCAAGGTGCATCTGCTGTACTGGGATGAAAAGCCGCTGATCGAGAATCTGGGCTCCGGCACGGTCGACGCGGCGGCGGCGCTGCTCGGGAACGATGAGGCACTGCAGCTGTACGGCAGCGTCATGAACGCCGACCTGTCCGAAGCCCTGCAGAGCCTGCTGCTGAAATTCATAAACGGCAATGCCCTGCAGCTTTACCCCAACGAGATCAAGGGTGTCGACGCCTTCGACTGGAAGGCGTTCCCCAAGGCGCTGATCATCTCGGAGGGGAAATTCAGCTGTGAAAAACCGGAAAGCCGATTGACTGAGGTCGACGGTCTTCTGGACTTTGTCATACAGTATTGAAAGCCCGAGGTAGCGTGAACATGGGTAAAAATATTCTTCTGACATCTCTGAGCATCAAAGGGTTCGACAGGACTCTGCAATATTATTTCGCACAAAATGAGTTTGGCCGCAGCTACTGTGAAGTCATGCAAAGCATGGAGGCGAGCGCCAAATTTATTCTGGCCCGCTTTCCCATTGACGAGATCCTTGTGATCGGAGACGAAATGTCCGCCGAAGACGAGAGCGGTATGAAACCCTTCCCTCTCAAAGACGCGGGCGAGCTCTATTCCGCTGATCCTCATACACTCTCCCCCTTCGGCCTGTACCGCTCTCGGATCGCCCAGCACCTGAACGAGCAGAGCCTGGAGCAGCAGACGTACGACGCGCTGCTGCCTGAGGAAGAGCGCGCCAAGCTCATCGCCTTCATCAAAGGCTTCCAGGAACGAAATTCCCGGCGGGAGATAAAGCGGCTCAACCGTCTGTTTGATGAGCTTGCCTCCGACCCGCAGCTCTACAATCAGTTCCGGGACGCGCTCCTCGTCGCCTTTCCGGCCGCCCGCGAGGATCCCGCACTTTATATGAAGTGGGTGAAAAACTATCTGTACATGCAGCTCAAGCCCACCGCCAAGCTGGAGATCCTCCCGATCAACGAGGATGTCCGCGTCCGTTATGTCCCTGCTGCCACTCTGGAAAGCCGGGAATATTGGGTCAACAATATCCTGGGCATGGAGCCGGACGTGTCCGACACCGGGGCTGAGACCAACCTCTACGTCTCCCTGGACGACGACTCCACGGTGGACAGCCACCTGATGCTGAACCTGCTTGATATCCTGGTTTCCACACCGGGAAGCAACGTTCATCTGAAGAAGGTCTACAAGGTCTACGAATCTCCCGCGGAACTGTCCGGAGACATCTATGACCATACTGCCGTTTTCCGCACCACCGATCTGGTCGCGGCCGCTCATGCCTTCCTGAATTACAGCAAGACGGATATGCTCGTGGATTTCTGGGAAAACAGCGGAGAGCAAAACGGCCGCATCGGCAGCCTGATCTACGCCGCGCGGCATGTGGATGTGGGCATTTCCATGTGCAACATCAAGGAGATGCAGGTTGGCATCGATCGGCTGCGCAAGATTTTCCGCGACGAGCATTCCTGGACGGAGGACAGCTATTACGGTCTTCTGTTCGGCGTGATCGCCGGGAGCATCAAGGCGGATTACCGCGCTCTGCTGGCGGGCGACGGCCCCATTCCCTTTATCGAGCTGATCAAATGGGCCTATCGCCACAAGATGTATCAGCAGGTCCTGACGCTGATCGAGGCCTATGCGCCTACAAATCTGGTCAGGTCCGGCATTTTCTACTACTGCGATGACGAATCACAGGTGAATGACATTACGAAGCTTCTGGCGCTGCAGCGGCTGGAGCTGAAGCCCTACGAATACTACAAGCTCGACGATATCGAACACTACTTTATCAAGTACTACGACCGGGCGGGCGTCAACCTCAAAGGCTCCAAAGATGAGGACAGGAACCTCGCCTATGCCGACGCGCGGGTGAAGTCCATCGAAAGCCGAGACCCGGCGAAGATCGGCGGATATACCGCCTGCGACAGCACCGAAACGGTGAAGAACGTCCTCTATGCCTATTTCCGCCTTGGCTATGTGCGCAACAAGATCAGCCATGCCGACGCGGATGCGCTGACCGAAATACGCCTGGTCGTCTCTGAGAGCGACATCAGCTCCTCCATGCTCCTGATGCGCGAGAGCATCGAGCACTTCATCATGAGCTACGAGAAGGCCCTGACAGAGGTAAAGGATAAAAAGCCGAAGATCGTCTCCGTCTCCCCCGATGCCGTCCGCAACGTCGCCGAACGCATCCGCCGCGAGCGCATCCAGGAGGAGCGCGCGCAGGGCAGCGCGAAAAAGTAAGGTTTCCAGTGTGTTGGAATGCGCGGTTTTCCCACGAAAAAAACTGTGGAAAATCGCGCATTTCTATTTGCGCTTTTGGGCAAAAGACGTTACAATACAATATATTAATATGGGTATCGGCTTAACTCAGCAAACTGTCAAAGTGCCCGTCTCGTAGGGGTCGATCCCCAGATCGACCCGAAACGTGGGTACATTGTACAAGCTTTAAGGTTTCGGGCCGATGAGGGCATCGGCCCCTACGCTACAAGTGTTGATCCTGCCTATATTGCTGACTAAAGCCGATACCCACATATATTAATATGAAAGCGTGAATGCCTATGGGAAATCTTCTGAAACACCTGAAAAAATACTGGCTCCTCGCCCTGCTTGCCTCCGGCTTCATGGTGGCGGAGGTCTATGTGGATCTCTACCAGCCGCGCATGATGCAGCGCATCGTCGACGAGGGCATCCTGGGCGTCAGCAGCGGCGGCGTATCGAACCTCGATCTGGTGATCTCCACTGGGATCCGGATGCTGCTGATCGTTATCGCGGGCGGCCTGTGCGGCATCGGCTCGGCTCTCTTTACCAACATCGCCGGCCAGAACTACGGCAACGATATCCGCAAGGCCTGCTTTGAAAAGGTCATGCGCTTCAGCTTCGAGCAGACCGACCGCTTCTCCACCGGCTCGCTCATCACGCGCATCACAAACGACGTGACCCAGCTCCAGCAGCTCGTGATGCAGATGATCCGCGGTCTTGTGCGCTGCGTGATGTTCTTCATCGGCGGTACGGCGGCATTGCTGAGCCTGGATCTGAGCTTCGGCACGATCGTGGCCTGCGCCTTCCCGCTCATCCTGATCGACATTATCTTCGTCGTCTGGCGCACAAACCCGCTCTTTACCGTTTTGCAGGAGAGTCTTGACCGCCTCAACGGCATCATCCAGGAAAACGTGGCAGGCATCCGCGTGGTCAAGGCCTTTGTGCAGGAAAAAACCGAGGCGCAGCGCTTCGGGGAGGCAAACCGTCATCTGGTGGACACACAGTTTAACGTACAGGTCATGCTCTCCTTCCTGCGTCCGGTCATGAACATCGTGCTGAACATCGCCGTAGTCGGCATCCTCTATGTGGGCTCGGTGCAGGTGCGTCAGGGCGGCGTCGCCCCCGGCATGGTCATGGCCGCCATCACCTATATCTCCCAGATCCTCAACGGCATGATGATGCTGGCCATGATCTTCCAGACCCTCTCGCGCGGCATGGCCTCGGCAAAGCGTCTGGGCGAGGTGCTGGAGACCGAGTCCTCCATCGTCCGGGACGATACGCTCCCCCAGGCTTCCGAGGCGCAGAAGGGCACCGTCAGCTTCCGGGGCGTGCGCTTTGCCTACGCGCACAACGGCAAGACCGTCCTGCATGACATCAACCTTGACATTGCCGCCGGGGAGACGCTGGCTATCATCGGTGCCACCGGCTGCGGCAAATCCACTCTTGTAAACCTCATCCCCCGCTTCTATGACGCGACGGGCGGGCAGGTTCTGGTGGACGGCACGGATGTGCGCGCCTGGGAGCCCTCCCGGCTCCGGGAAAAGGTCACGATGTGTCTCCAGAAAAGCGAACTCTTTTCCACCACCATCCGCGACAATATCGCCATCGGCAAGCCCGGTGCCTCTCAGGAGGAGATTGAAGCGGTGGCCCGGGCCGCGCAGGCGGACGATTTTATCCGCCAGCAGCCGGAGGGCTACGATACCCCTGTTGCCGAGCGCGGCATGAGCCTCTCCGGCGGGCAGCGCCAGCGCATTGCCATCGCCCGGGCGCTCCTGAAGCGCAGCGAGATCCTGATTTTTGACGACTCCACCAGCGCCCTCGACCTCAAGACGGAGGCTAAGCTGTACGAGGCGCTCAGCCGCGATTACGGCGATGTGACCAAGATCATCATCGCCCAGCGCATTGCCTCGGTGCAGAATGCGGGCCGCATCGTCGTGCTCGACGGCGGGACCATCGCCGCCTGCGGCAGCCACCGCGAGCTGATGGCATCCAGCCCCATTTACCGGGATATCTATGATTCCCAGCTTCGAGAGGAGGCGACGGCATGAGCGGAGCCATTCAATCCAGAGCCGCGCAGCAGGGCTTCGGTCGGCGCGGCCCCAATCTCGGCGCGCCCACGGAAAAGCCCAAGGATGGGCGGCAGACCCTCCGCCGCCTGCTGGGGTACTTCCGCCCGGAGCTGAAATATGTGATCTATCTCGCCCTGAGCGTCGTGCTGGCCGTGGCGGCGGGCGTGATCGCGCCGCGCCTGCAGAGCAGCGTGATCGACGATCTGGTGGCGCGGGAATTTGACGCCATCTCGCCGATTCTCGGGATGATGCTCTGTGTGTACATCGTAAACGGCGTCGCAACGCTCCTGCAGGGCTTTCTGTCAGCCCGGCTCGGGCAGCGGGTCATCTACCGCCTGCGCGCCGAGCTCTTCGGCAAGGTCATCAATCTGCCCATCCCCTATCTCGACAACCATTCCCACGGTGATCTCATGAGCCGCATGACCAACGACGCCGAGAACGTCTCCAACGTCATCAGCTCCTCGCTTTCCTCCCTGTTCTCCGGCGTGCTCACGCTCATCGGCACCTTGGTCATGATGTTCAGCTACAGCGTCCCGCTGACGCTTCTGACCTGTGTTACCGTGCTTCTTTCGGTGCTTGTGACGCGGGTGATGTCCGCGCTCATGCGGCGCTATTATCTCAAGCGCCAGGTGCTGCTGGGCCAGCTCAACGGCATTGTGGAGGAAAAGGTCAGCGCCGGGAAGACCGTTACAGCCTACAATCTTCAGGAAGCCACGATCCGGGACTTTGCCGAGACCAGCGACGCGCTGACCAAAACCGGCATCATCGCGGATGTGATCGGCAACGCCATGGGGCCGCTGATGAACATGATCAACAACTTCTCCTTTGTGATCGTGGCGGCCTTCGGCGCGTGGTTTGCGCTGCGCGGCATGATCTCGGTCGGCGTGATCTCCGCCTTCATCATTTACTCCAAACAGTTCAGCCGCCCCATCAACGAGCTTGCCCAGCTCTACGGCCAGATCCAGACCGCCGTCGCCGGCGCGGAGCGCATTTTCACCATACTCGATGCCGAGAGTGAGGATAAGAGCGGAAGCCGCGAGCTGCCCGTCCATGAGGGCGTCATCGAGTTTAAAAACGTCAATTTCAGCTATGTCCCCGGCAAGCAGGTGATCTACGACTTCAACCTCAGGGTCGAGGCGGGCAAAAAAATCGCGCTCGTGGGCTCCACCGGCTCCGGCAAGACCACCATCGTCAATCTGCTGATGCGCTTTTATGAGCTGGACAGCGGCTGCATCACGGTCGACGGGGCGGACATCCGGGACATCTCCTGCGATGTGCTGCGTGACGCGGTGGGCATTGTCCTCCAGGACAGCGTTCTGTTTACCGACACCGTGCGCAACAACCTCAAATACGCCGACCGCTCCATCTCCGACAAGAAGATGATCGAGGCCGCCGAGAGCTCCAACTGCGACAAGGTCGTCGCCGCGCTGCCGGACGGCTACGACACGGTCCTGACCGCCGCGGGCGCGAATCTCTCCCAGGGCCAGCGCCAGCTCCTGACCATCGGGCGGGCCTTCCTCAGCTATCCGAAGATCCTGATTCTGGACGAGGCCACCTCCAGCGTGGATACCCGCACCGAAAAGCAGATCCAGAACGCCATGGTGGAGCTGATGAAAAACCGCACCAGTCTCATCATCGCCCACCGCCTGTCCACCATCCGTGACGCAGACCAGATCGTGGTCATGGAGCAGGGACACATCATCGAGACCGGGACCCACGAGGAGCTGCTCAAAAAGAAGGGCGATTACTACCGCCTGTACATGACTCAGTTTGCCGGTCAGGCCACGTGATCTTTCTTAACCCCCATAAGCAAAAATGGGCACGCTGCTAAATGCGCGTCATCCTCCCTTTTTGATCTGCGTGTTCATATTCGGCAGCGGTCTGCCCCTGCCAAAGCTTTACGCCGGCAGTGCGGCAGACCGCCGTTTTTACCCTCTCAGTCACCAGTGTGCGCACTGGTAACAGCTCCCCCCCCCGAGGGGGAGCCAAGCCCCTGACTGTGAGCGCGAAAAACATGGCTCTCCCTTTGGGGGAGCTGGCACCACCGCTCGCGGCGGTGACTGAGAGGGCAGCTTACTCTGACAGAAGGGAGCATGTTCATGGATATTTGCAGAAAAATCACCGGGCTTGAAAAAAGCGATGGCTTTACGCTCATCCACACCAACAGCTGCGACATCAAGATCATCTTCATTACCGACGAGATCGTGCGTGTGCGCGCCTCCTTCGACAAGGAGCTGGCGGAGGAATCCTACATCCTCATGACCACCGCCTGGGAAGACCGCCTCGATCCCCTCTTTGAAGGCCAGCGCACCCGCCTCGCCCCCGTGGAGTCGCAGTTTACCGACGGGGACAAGACCCTCGTCTTTGCGTCTGCCGCGCTGCGTCTGGAGCTGGATAAAGACCCCATCTGCATCCGCCTTTACGACGCCGAGGGCACTGAGCTCTATTCCACACTCGCGGGCTCTCCCTTCACCCTCGACACCAACAAGCGCGTCACCGCCTATTCCCGCATGCAGGAGGACGACTGCTTCTACGGCTTCGGCGAGAAAGCCGGGGCGCTCAACAAGAACAAGGCCTTCCTGCGCGAGCGCGCCACCGATGCCATGGGCTACGACGCCGAGCTCATGGACACCCTCTACAAGCATATCCCGTTCTACATCCGCCTCAGCCGCGAGACGAAGAAGGCCGTGGGCCTGTTCTATCACAACTTCTATGAGTCCGTGTTCAACATGGGCAAGGAGAAGTCCAACTACTGGCCGCGCTATACTTACTGGCAGGCTGACGGCGGCGATATCGACCTGTTCCTTCTGGGCGGCAACACCTTGAAAAAGATCATCGACAACTACACCCTGCTCACGGGCCGTCCTGCCCTGCTGCCGAAGCGAGCGCTGGGCTATCAGGGCTCGAGCATGTATTACGCCGAGCTTGAGAAGGACAGCGACGACGCGGTCCTCGACTTCATCGACACCATTAAGCAGGAGGGCTTTCCCATCGACGGCTTCCACCTCTCTTCCGGCTACACCAGCGTAAACGGCAAGCGCTGCGTCTTCACCTGGAATACCGAGCGCTTCAAAGAGCCCCGCGCCTACTTTGCCGCCATGAACGAGAAGGGCGCACAGAATGTCCCGAACGTGAAGCCTGGCATCCTCCTCTGCCACCCCTGGTTCGATGAATTCAACAAAAAGGGCGTGTTTGTCCGCGACAGCGAAAATCCCGACACCTGCGCGGTCGGCTCCTGGTGGGGCGGCGACGGTGCCTTCTGGGACTACACCAAGCCCGAAGCGCGCAGAGCGTGGAAGGACTACCTCATTGAAAACGTGATCGATGTGGGCACCGACTCCGTCTGGGACGACAACTGCGAGTATGACAGTCTGCTGGACAAGGACGCAAAATGTGACTTTGACGGCAAGGGCGGCACCATCGGGCAGCTCAAGCCCCTCATGTCCACCATCATGTGCCGGCTCGCGGGCGAGGCCGTGGAGGAGCACAATCCCGACGCGCGGCCCTACGTAGTCTGCCGCAGCGGCAGCTCCGGCATCCAGAAGTATGCCCAGACCTGGTGCGGCGACAACTTCACGAGCTGGAAGAGCTTACAGTACAACATCCCCATCATCACCGGCATGGGCCTCTCCGGCCAGCCCAACGAAGGCGCGGACATCGGCGGCTTTGCCGGTCCCGCCCCGAGCGAGGAGCTCTTTGTACGCTGGGTGCAGAACGGCATCTTCCAGCCCCGCTTCTCCATCCACTCCGCCTCCAGCGACAACACCGTCACCGAGCCCTGGATGTTCAGCGGCTCCTCATCCCTCATTCGTGATGCTGTTCTCCTGCGCTATCGCATGACGCCCTACCTCTACTCCGCCGAGTACGAGGCGAGCCATACTGGCGCTCCCATCATGCGCGCGCTGGTGTATGAGTTTCAGAACGACGAGCAGGTCTACGACGAGAGCTTTGCGTTCCTCTGCGGGCGTGACATTCTGGTGGCAAACGTCATCGAGGAAGGCGCGAAGACGAAGAAGGTCTACCTCCCCGCCGGGTGCAAATGGTACGACCGGAACGACAAGTTTACCTGCTACGAAGGCGGCCAGACGATCGAGGTCCCCGTTGACCTCGCGACCATCCCCATGTTCATCCGCGAGGGAGCCATCATCCCCATGGCGGATAACCAGCTCATGAGCATGGAGCGCGATCACATGACGGCCCTGCATCTCATCCTCGCCCCCGGCAAGGAGAGCAGCTACACGCTTTACGACGACGACGGCGTGTCCAACGACTATCGCCGCGGCGTCTGCCGCAGGACCGAGATCAGCATGACCGGTGGCAGCGTCGTGAAGGTCGCCTTCAAGTCCGAGGGCAGCTACACCGATTTTGTCGAGACCGTGACGGTCGAAATGATTCGCAAGGACCGCAGCCCCTTTTGGGTGGCTCTGGGGGATCAGAAGCTTGAGCATTACCTCAACCGCCGCAAGTTCGACGAGGCCAAAGAGGGCTGGTACTACAGCCAGTCCAGGCGCGCCGTGCTGGTCAAGTATGCAAACCCGAAGCACGACGTAAGCTTGACCGTGAGCTTCGAGGACTTTGATCTGGTAGGCATGTAGTAAAAAGCGGAGCTATGGCCTCCGCTTCACGGACAAATCAGTATCGTCGCGCAGTGACTTCTTACAACGCTCCTTTCCTCTTCAGGCATGGCGCTTGTACGCTGTGCGGCCGGTAAAGAACAGCGCATATTTTGAAGAACACTTTACCGGGCCTGGCCCTGCGAGTATAGAGGAAGGAATTCTGTCATCGGCGATTACGTGGATTGCAGCTAAAACAACGAAACCGGAGATAAACTGCCCGCACCGGCAGGGAAGGGATGATTGGGGCTATGAAAAAGTATCTTGCGTTGATCCTCATATTTCTAATGGCTTTCGGCACATTTCCTGTGGAGGCGTCAGCCGACGCCGCTGTCCATGGCAAGGTTGCGGAGATCGATACATATGGTCAGGCACTGTTGGACATCACCAAGGAGGATTTCAAAAAAGCGGGGTTCGATCCGGGAGATATCGTCACTGTGACCTGCGGCAGCTATACCGGCAGCATGCCCTGCTTCACCGGCTACTATGCGGATCGCGGAGAGTGTATGCTGCGTGTCAATCCGTATCTGCCCAATATCACGTTATGCATCAATTACGGCGATTTTGCGAAAATCGCGGGGATCGGCGCGGGCGATAACGTGGACATCACGCTCAAGGAGAAGGGCGGTGCGCTGGAGCTTCAGGAAATCAACGATCTGACTTACAGCGATGACCGGGCCGACAGCCCGTCCGATGCGGCGTTTGCCAATTTCCGGCCCATCGTGGAGGGAAAGCTGTACCGCAGCGCGTCTCCTGTGGACAACACGATCAAGCGCGCGCGATACGCCGATGCCCTGATCCGGGAGGCGGGCGTTCAGACGGTCATGAACCTCAACAATACACCTGAGGAAGTCGCCGCATGTCTGGCTGCGGAAGACTTTGCTTCCCCCTGGTACAGAGCGTTATATGAAGCGGGAAAGGTCATCGCTCTGGGAATGGTGATTGATTTCTCCTCGGAAGAATTTGGGGCGGGCATCGCAGAAGGCTTTACCTTCCTCGCCCAAGGGGATACGCCCTATCTCGTGCACTGTCTGGAGGGAAAGGACCGCGCCGGATTCGCGGCCATGGTGCTGGAAGCATTGATGGGCTGGCGTGAGGAAGAGATCGTGGCTGATTATATGCGCAGCTACACCAACTATTACGGCATTGAACCCGGTACCGAAAAATACGAACTGATCGTGGAAAAGAACATAGAGGAGATGCTGTGCATCCTGGCGGGTCTGGAGTCCGGCGCATCCCTTGCCGGAACGGATCTGCGGGCCGCGGCAGAAGCCTATCTGCTCAGCCACGGCATGGCGGAGCAAAGTCTGACGCAGCTTGAAGACAAGCTTGCTTTAAGCGCTCCCGCCCCTGCGAAAGACGCAGAGGAAGCGCAGCTGATCAAAGATATCATTCTGTACTACGGATGTCACGGCGAAGCGGCAGAGGAAGAAATCCAAGATCTTCTTGCAGCCCTGAAAGAAACGGACGCGGGGCAGGGCGAGCTTTGGGAAGATATCATGGATTACTGGAGGTATGTCAATACGGACTTCGTGATCCATACGAAGAAGCTGCCCGACGATCTTCCGAAGGACGACAGCCTTGCCCTCGTGATTCTGGGCGCGGCGCTCAATGCCGACGGCAGTATGCGCGAGGAGCTGATCGGACGGCTGCAAGTCGGCCTTGCCTGTGCCGGGCAATATCCGAACGCCTATGTTGTCTGTACCGGAGGCGGAACGGCAAAGGAGAACAAGGATGTTACGGAGGCGGGACAGATGGGAGCCTGGCTGCTGGAGCACGGTCTGGAAAAAGACAGGCTGATTTTGGAGGATCAGTCCCTGTCCACAATCGAAAACGCACAGTACACGCTGGACATCCTCCACAGGGATTACCCGCAGGTCACCTCCCTTGCAATCGTCAGCAGCGACTATCACGCCGCAAGAGGCGCGCTTCTGTTTGAGACCGCTTCGCTCATGGCAAAACACGAAATTCGGGTCGTTTCAAACTGCGCTTCTCCCGCTCCGGACAAGGCGTATACGGGCGACTATCTCCGCGGATGGCAGATGTATAATCTGCTGCAGTTGATCGGGGAAACGGAGCTGGCATGGCAGTATATACATGATCCCGAAAACTTCCCGAGACCGGTGCTGTATGAGTGGGCCGAGGCCGCATAAAAAACGGGCTTCGGCGGCGCGCCGCCAAAGCCCCGGCCTATTTTGGTCCTGCAATATGAGCCTGCCTGCTGATTTATTCCGAATACAGCACAGGGGGCTGTCCGAAGAGACAGTCCCCTGCTTGTTAGCTCGTGACCTGGGCGTCGGGCGCCTTGGTCTCGTCATAAAACTTCGCCATGACCTGCTCGGCGTGGGTGGGTCCCGAGGTGGGGTTTGGGGCTTGCGGATCGTAATCGCGTTCAGCGTGTAACCGTCTGCATGGGCTGGCGCCGCATGGAACGCAAGGCACAGCGCCAGGGCCAGCAGCACAAGAAGCGTACTGACTGCCGATTTCTTTGTTTTTGTCATAAGCTCACTCCTCATTTGTCCTCACGCTGGTATGCTGTTGATTTCGGTGATCATGCTGCAAACTGCCGCGCGCCGGTCCGGGGAATGATCCGGGCACATTGCTTCTCTCCCGGCAGGATCGGAACGATGATCTTGCAGATAATATACAATATTGAATTAAAATGCGCCTTAATTATATATATAATTTTGCAAGACATTTTTCGATGCGCAGCATCGATCAGACGTGCAGGCCGCCCGCTCTGCGCAGGGCAGGTGGCAGTACGCAAACGACTGGCACCGGTGCGGAAAATGCTTTCTGGCCGGTGCAAGCCCTTTTGTTTATTCATTTGCTGCGCTGCCATTCTCTTCCCGCGTTAAAAACGGGGCGGAGTATACACATTTTTGATGTGCAGCTCCGGTCCGTTTTTCCTATTCGTTCGTTTATTCGCGCACGATCGCAGCCGAAAAGCGCTTGCTCTGAACATAAAAAATCTTACAGGTCTTGTGATCTCACTTTTATCACGACCTGTAAGATGGAGGCGTTACCGGACATTGAACCGGATTTCGCGCTATTCGGTTGATGGTTTTTATTTCCCAATGAGGGGAATCCTGTAAGGGGCTTTGTCAGTATCGTCAGGATAGTGGGTGGGCAGCTGGATCAGCCAATCTACGAACACGTCGAAGACCGTTCTGTCATCATCGTCGCCGCCTGCGACCGCTTCCATTGCCATATCGCTCAGTGCCTTAATATTTTCAATGTTCTTCATTTTCGTTATCTCCTTTATCTCAGTTATTTTTCATTAGATCACCCACGGGCCATCCGGGTAATCCGGAAATACCGGCTACCTGGCATCCGCAGCTTTCGTGTAATACGGATCATCACAGGGCAGGTCAGTAAGATCACGGCTTCTGCGGTCCTGGGGGAACGGAAGCGGCCGACCGAGGGGAGGATAGAGATGGTTTGCGGGATCAGCAGTCTGATCTTTTTTCTGTCCCAGTGCAATCGGCGTGCCCGGATTAAAGATCGTGGGCAGGCCATCGCCGCCGGCAACCTTTGCCATTTCCACATCGACCAGTACGTTCATATTTTCAATGTTCTTCATTTTGATAATCTCCTTTTGTTCTATATATTTGATGGTGTTTGTTTTTTGTTTTCTGTACCTGTCTCTCAAGTACGGCCTAAGAATAACATACGAAATGTCACAGAAGACACACAGTCGAAATCATATATTCACAGTCAGCAGCCGCGCTCAGGAAAATATGGAGCTTGCTGTGAACGATGGAAACAATGCGGTTTCCTTTATGGCCTCGGAGGGATATATCCGGTTCAAAGCGGATATGGAGGTCAGCACGATGGAGCTGTACGCCGTTTACAAGCTGTGGTGTGAGGACAATTCCCTGCACCCGCTGAGTGAGCGGAGCTTCAGCGCCTTTCTCCACAAAAATGAGGACACCTATAATCTGGAGGCCACGAACAATGTTTATAGACGAAAGCGGTATGGCTGGTGACAAGGCCCTTTCGGATCTTATCCAGCACGATCCGGCTGTTGCCGCTCTCGATGAAGCTCATATTGGGATAGACAAAGGCAAACCAGAAACGGATATAATTGTCCTTGATCTTATAAAGTCCGCGCTTGCTTTTCTCCGGGTTATCTTCCGTGACGGGGACTTCACGCTCCAGAATATCCAGATCGATCAGCGTTTTCAGATATTTGGTCAGGCTGGTGGCCTTGACCTCCAGCGCGGAGGAAATGGCCGCCAGCTTGTGATTGCCCGCAGCAATGGCCCGGATCACGGAGAAATAGCTGCCGATCTCGCTGACCTCCTGCTGCAGCAGGAAATGCGGTTCATCATATAGATAACCGGAGCGATTGAGAATATTTCGCTGTATCCATGGCGAAAGCGCTTACAGGCTGATGTTTCAAAGCATCAGTGTTAGAAGGTGTTAGAAAAAGTGTTAGATGCGTGCTTGAGTGGCGTTTTGGCCGGTAACATTTTCTCACAAAAGCAAAAAGAAAAGTTCCAAAATCTTTCGATTTCAGAACTTTTCTTGGTCCGAGTGAGAAGATTCGAACTTCCGGCCTCTTGAACCCCATAAACCCATTTTGTCACAACTCGCTGTTAATAATTATCAAAAACGTCATTTATTTGACTGTATGTGAACTTTTTAGTGATAATCTTTCTAATGATTCCATCCTATTTGTGGTCAAAATTGTGGTCAGATTATCCGGCACAAGCGAGGTGTGCTTGCCGCCTCGCTTGTGCATTATTATCGAAAAGTGAAGGAGAGATCGCTTATCTGCGTCTCTCCTTCTGGCTATACTTTTTTACAGTCGCTCAGCGTTTCCGGTATACGGATGTGCCTTGGCATACTCCAATGCTTTCTTATGGAATTCCCCGGGCTCCATCGCATCGAAGTAATTTCGCTGCCATTATGTGTAATCAAACTTTTCCCGGATGATAATAGAAATAAACTGCTCTGCCTCGACCACGCCGAGAGCTTCCGTAAGGCACTCCATCCCACGATTCATAATATCAACAGTATTTGGAATCATTCTTCACCCTCCGTTTCTGTAACAAATTCAATGGGTGTGACTAGCTTGATTCTGTCGGTTTTGTATTTCAGCAGCCGAATGTCAGTAGTAATGAAGTATTCGCATCCGGCATATATGGCTGAAGCTATATGATATCCGTGATTTGCTTGAAGGTTAGTTCAGCCATATGTAGACCTCAAGTAACAAGATGTTTTCTGCGGGCTGTTTCCTCGTTGATTACAAAGAATTGCGAACAATTCCATATTCTCAATTCGCTTTTCATTTCCTGCTGAAGCTTGTCTTGCAGCGGAGTCAGCCACTCTTTCTCGGCATTCTTAACTACAAGGACAAGCTTGAGTTCCTGTCCTGACAAATCAGGGCTTTTCATCACTTCAGGCACTTGATCCTGTTTCTGGCGCTTTAGAAGAATACTGGCGTATGTGGCAAGAGAATGTCGCATTTTTCCTGTAATATCGTCGATATATTCCTCGTACTTCTCTTTCTTTTCCTGCGGGCTTTCGGCTGTGATCTGATTTGGGCAGCTTTTTTTCGCTTCCACGAACAAAAGCGCATCTCCCCTTTTCAAGATAAATTCACAGCTCTTCACGCCATATTCCATCAGCTTTCCCTGATACTGAGGGCATTTTTCTATGTGAAATAACATTTCAGGTGGGAATTCCCCGAAACGCATTTCAGACTCTTCAATGGTGATTGCCATTATAGCCCCTCCTCGATCTCCTGCTCATAGAGGCGGATGGAAGCCTCGATAATAGAATTATCAGGCAATCCGTCATATAAGTCGCAGATAACAGGAGTTTTCTCTTTTCCCAGTGAAATGCATGTTACTAGCCCCGGCGCTTTCATGGCAATCAATGATAGCTTTTTAATGACAAAATACGAGTGACTGGAGATGAAAAACTGCATGTCCACAGCTTTCGACAGACTCTCGATCACATCCAAAAATGCGCAAATCGCATCCGGGTGCAGCGCAGATTCCAGCTCGTCTATAAATACAATCGATTGATTTCCCAAATATCCATTGGCGAGCAAACGATCTATAACAGAAATCTTTTTTATACCCTCGGCTGTAGCACCAACCGAAAATTTTTGGCCTCGTTTATTTTTATAAATCCATTTCTCCGATGTTTCGTCATAATCCATTTTTCCATCAGTAATCTCGTTTAGTGACTTCCGCAGCTTATTTATTCTGGAATTTGCTTCTTCTCTCCTAGGTATCATGCGCAACGCCTTTGCCAAATCATAATAAGTATCATCAAAGCCAAAGGCTCGATCAATTTCTCGTGACTTTAAAATAATACTATATAGAGAAAGAACTTCCTTTGCGGGAATAAAAACGGAATTGATTCTTCTGCTGTCCTCTGGGATATAAAGCGCGCTGACCTTGGATGCGGCGCTTTCTGTAAAGCGATAACTGATCCTTTGTTCACCCAGTGCGAGGTCAAAAGAGAGCGTTTCTTTCGAGGAACGTGCAACAATATCACCTAGTCTATCAACCTGAAAAGTCCAGCGGAGTTTTTCAGAGATAATGTCGCTGAACGATCTGATATCATTGCCCCGTAAATACTCTTCGGCAGAGCGGACAGCGGAATACAGTGCCTTGAGCAGGAATGTTTTCCCTGTACCGTTTTCTCCGATTACCAAATTAATATTTGAAATCTGACCTGTATGAAATGATGGCAGCGCTCCAAAAGAATCCAGTTCAAACCCCTTGATCTTATAATCCATGTAATTCGCCTCCACTATTATTAGTTCTGTTAAATCTTCGCTAAAAAATTCAGGCTCTTTCCGTCCCGGCCTTTTTGAACCTTTTCATAGGTTGCTTTTACACAAGGTCGATCTCCTCGCGTGAAAGGGCGACATGGGAAATTTTAGAGTCGTAGTCGCGGGTTTCCTTTAGCTGCTTGGCAAGCTTCTCACGGCGCTTTGCGGCCTGGTTGATTTCTCGGTTGTCGTAACTGGTGTCCATTACATCCTGCATACGCTCGATCTCTTTTTCATAGACGCGTTGCATCCGGTGCTAATATTCCACTCGAAAATTGCCTACAGTATCGGTGTTCCAGCGGTGAATATATTATAGCACACAGAAAAAGCCTTTACTACACAAATTATAAAAACCGTCCACATTCTGGCTCGACACGAAAGTGCCGGGCCTTTCTTATTGTCAGAAAGGAGGAACATACATGGCGCCGCAAATCATAAGCCCCTTTGATCCCGCTGCCTCGATCCGTCTGCGGCGGATGGGGCTTCTCACCGAGGATCATCAAGTCAATAACAGCATCGTTGAGGCAATCAGCGTTGTGCAGGCGGGTCTGCTCTTCTCCCAGATTTTCGACTCCTGCGGAGACTGGGAGGGCACGATCAAGTTCTGCCGCCGCATTACCGCGCAGGCATCGCAGGTCACTGACCGGCAGGTGCTGTTGATCATCTCCATCCAGTACGACGCGATCGCAAAGCCCATCCCAGAGGTCATCTGGTGGATTTCCGGGAATGACACTCTGCTTTCGCCCTTTGTACGGGGCTTCGTTCATCACTTAAATGAGCTCTGCGCAAAGGAAGATTACCGCGAAGGAGGTGGTGGTATGTAGCGGCCTGATCGAATAAAAGCCTGAAACGAGGAGGGATGCCTATGTAGCAAAAATTTTGAAAGCAAGACGGAGGGGTGCTTCTGCCCCTCCGTCAGTACGAGGCAATGCCCAAAACAATCTGAATTGCAAGGAGGAATGCTTACGAGAAAAATCTTCAAACTGTACCTCTGTCTGCTGACCTGTCTGGTGCTGACACCGCTGTTCATCGTACCCGCCTACGCCACGGAAGATATGTGGACGGCGGCAAACAGGATCATTGTGGACGTCTACACTCATATTGCAGGAATCAGCACGGTGCTGGCCGGCCTGATGTCCGCCGTCGCCGTGATCGGAGCCAAGCTCTCCAATAACCAGCACAAGGTCGATCAGGCCTGGGACTGGCTCAAGCGTATCTGGATCGCGTGGGCGGTCATCAATGGCATCGGCGCCTTCATCGCCTACATTGCGCCTCTGTTCAGCGGGCTTGCAACCATCAGCCCTGACAGATAAATTCACAGCCCAGGCAGAGAGGAGGGCCGAAGTTTGCTTGAGCTTATCTTTCAGGGCTTCATCGAATGGACCTACGGCCTGATCCTGGAGTGCTGGGAATACTTTTCGTCCATGCTTCTGAACGTCATGAGCATGGATTTCGCATATCTGAAGGAGCGGATGCCGGTCATCCAGCCTGTCATGCAGACCATGCTGGCGCTGGGCTGGGCCTTGCTCATCGGGAACCTGGTGTTTCAAGCGGTGCGCAGCATGATGAGCGGCCTCGGCTTCGAAGCGGAAGACCCCAAGCTGCTGTTCGGGAGAACCTTTGTCTTTTCTTTCCTGCTGGTCGCAAGCCCGCAGATCTGCAATATCGCGCTAAATATGACCTCCACAGTCATCAACATGTTGGAGATCCCCGACGCGGTGGACATCAAGTTTGCGGACAAGTCGAGCTTCGCGGGCCTCAGCGCCTCCTGGCTGCTGGTCGTGATCTGCGGGATCGTCGTCATGTTTCAGTCGCTCAAGCTCATTTTGGAGATGGCAGAACGGTACTTTATCCTTGCCGTTCTGACCATCACTTCACCGCTGGCCTTCGGCTTGGGCGGCAGCCGCAGCACCTCGGACATTTTCTCCGGCTGGTGCCGGATGTATGGGTCCATGTGCCTGCTCACGATCCTGAACGTGATGTTCGTCAAAATGCTTTTGTCGGTACTCTCGTTTTACCCCAGCGGTGTGGATGTGCTGCCATGGATGGTGCTGGTGCTGACAGTGGTGAAAGTAGCGAAGAAAGCCGACGCCATCGTTGCGCGGATCGGGCTGAACCCAGCCATGACCGGCGACTCTCTGGGCAGATTCCCCGGTGCGCTCTCGTATATGGTGATGCGCTCCATCGCGGGAAGTATCCTGCACAGCGCAGGACGCGGCAGCACACAGAGCAGCCGCAGGAATCCAAACACTCCTGCCGGCGGGCCGCACATTACGCCCAGCGGACCGACCCCGCCACAATCTGACGGTGCCGGGAGCAGAAGCATGGGCAGCGTGAACGTGAACAGCAATCAGAACACCACGGCGCAGCAGAGTCAGAACACGCAGTTCGGCGCGCAACAATCCAGCGTCAACGAGTATGTCTCAGGAAACGGCGGCAGCAATGCCTATGATACCCGCAGGACATCCGTACCTCTGGGGACACGGAGAGCACCGGGCCATACCCGCCCGACCGTGCAGACGAATCCTCCGGGAACGCAGGGAACGAATCCGACCAATGGCAGCGAAGCTAAGCACGGCACGGCAGGAATGCCCGCCGCGTCCGGAGAGCATGTCGTCCAAAACGCCGGTCATGTCGATCAAAGCGGCAGCGCCGCAAACCGGCAGCGCAGTTCCGGCACGGCATCGGCAGGAAACCGGGCGGCAGTGGGCAACGGGCCGCGCTTCACCCAACGTGAGGCAGGCAATGTCCGTCCCTTGAATCGCGCTGAGCACGGCACGGCAGGAACAGCGCAGAGCTCCGAGCAGAATAACGTCGCCGTCGGCGCAGCACGCGTCAACAGTTCCGTGAACGCCGTCACGCAAAATCCCGCACAGCAGAGCCCCGGCAATACGCGCATGACAGGACAGTCACCCACGATCCGTGCTCAATCCTCCGGAAGCAGTACCGAACCAAGGGCAAGCGCAAGACCCGAAGCACGGCAGGGCAGGAATGCCCCATCGTCAACTCAGGGAGTATCGCCCAAGGCGGCAAGCCCGGCACGGCGCGGCATAGACATTTCCCCGCCGAGCATGGCAGATCTTAATAGACCGGCGCAGTCCTTCACGGCACAGCAGAAAGACCGTCCGCCGCGCCAGCAGAATCCCACTTTGCACCACGGCACCGCAGGAATCGCCCCACCGACAGCAATCTCGCCCAACAAAACGGAGGACAAGCCCGCACGGGCAAGCAGCCGGGATGAAAGCATCGGTATGATTCCCATGACTTCCGAAGACATTCTTGACCTGAAGGGAGGCGGAGACGACGGACGAGCAGAGGAATAACAAGCTGCAAGATGCCGCGGACGCCGCGCGAAAAGCGAGAGCCCTTCACCGGATCGCAAAAGCCGCGTCTCTCGGCGGAGCCGAAGGCGCGGCCATCGCCGCACTGGAGGAAGCCGCGCCATTTCTTATCAAACTCATTGTTGGGCTTCTGATCGCCGTCGTTCTGATCCCCATGCTGGTCTTCACCGGTATGCCCAACATGTTCTTCGGCTTTGACAGCTCCGAGACCGCCGAGGTCATGGACATGACACGCAAGGCCATGGCCGTCGGTGGGGCGTATGTCAGCCTCAAAACCTTTGAAAACACGCAGGTGGATGCAGTCGTGACCGGCATCGTCAACGAGTATGAAAACGCCGGTCAGAAGATCGACCATGTTGTGGTTCACAGCTCTTTCAGCGAGGCAGACTTGCTCTGGATGATCGCCATCAACTCGGTTGCCTTTGAGCAGGATCTGAACACCATGACCGTCGAGAGCATCTGGAACCTCAGCTATTCCAGCCTGGAAAAACGCTATCGTCTCGGTATCTTCGGAGACGCAGAGACCACGTTGGAGATCAGCTTCGAGAAGTTTGATCCTGAAGCGACCATGGAGGAACTGGGCTTTGACGAGGAAGCGCGGGAATGGGCGAAGGCCCTGCATGACATCCTGGAGAAAAGCGACGCACTGCACAAATACGGGTCATACTACAAACCCGTGGCCATCAGCTACAGCGGCGATACCTCCACAGCCTACGGCGGCCCCATCGACCACGGCGGCAGCTATAACAATGAGATCGACAATTCCCGCTTCAAGAACCCCTACTATAAGAACAACCATGATCTCGCGGTGTTTGCTACCCAGGCATGGGAAAACAACTGGGGCTATGTGTGGGGAACGTTCGGCAATGTTCTGACCAGTTCTCTTCTCTATTACAAGATAGAACAGTACCCGGAGGGCGTCGGCAACTATGAGGGCTTCATCCGAGAAAACTGGCTGGGCCGCCGCACGGTGGACTGTGTGGGTCTCATCAAAGCCTACGGCTGGTATAACCCGGACACCGAGATGATGGACTATGCTTCAAACGGCATGTCTGATCTCGGCGCGGATCAGATGTTCTATGCTGCCTCCGAGAGCGGTTCCATCGACACCATCCCGGAAATTGAGGGTCTGGCCGTTTGGAAAAGCGGGCACATCGGCGTGTATATCGGCGGCGGTTATGTGATTGAGGCCATGGGCACCATGTACGGCGTTGTACGCACGGAGCTCACAGGCCGCGGCTGGGAGGGCTGGTGCAAGATCCCTTTCATCAGCTATGACCAATGACGAGGCTCCAGTATATCCGTATGCGCTGCGGGATCAGCGCACAGGAACTGGGCCAATACCTTGGCATGTCTCAACAGCACATCAGCCGCATGGAGCTTCTGGACATCCCGGCAACGCCAGAACACGAAAAGAAGCTGCGCAAAGCCATGCTCCGCCTGATCGACCGGCGAATACGCGAGATATTCCGGCTGCGGTTCTACTGCAAGACCCACGACGGCTGCCTGCTTGAACACATGGAGGAAAACAAGCATGAATGACGAAACCTACTACATACCCAATAATTTTACAGACGCGGGGCGCGTCTTCGGCCTTTTTGAGATCCGCAATTTCATCGAGGCCCTTATACTCACGCTGCCGCTTTTGCTGCTGTGCTTTAAGCTGCTGCCCTTTGAAATCTCGGTGAAGCTGGTTATCGCCCTTTCGATCGCCGTTCCCATCGGCGGTTTTGCACTGATCGGCATCGACGGCGACAGCCTGACCCGCTGGATCGGCTGCTGGTGGCACTGGCGGAGAGCGCGGCGGCGAATCTGTTACCGTGGGGAGGTGAAACGCAAATGAGCATGAAGGAAGCGGTTTTCGGCGGCACGGTGAAAGGCGGGAATACCGGAGGACGGCAATTTGCCGGGAGCAGTCAGGCATGGCTGCCTATAAAGAATGTAATCAACGGTGTGGTCGTTACGCGGGACAATCGCTTTATAAAGATTGTGGAGGTGTTGCCGGTCAATATCTATCTGAAATCTCCCAATGACCGGCAAAACATCATCGCGGCCTATGCCGCCTATCTGAAGATTGCGCCCGATGACCTTCAGATCGAGGTACGAACCATGAAAGCGGACACCGCGGACTATGTGGAGCAGATGCGCGCCTTTGAAGAGCAGGAGGAAAACGAGTACTGCCGGGACATGATCGAGGATAATATTCAGGAGATCGGCCTCGGTATTGCAAGCGAGGCTATCTGTCACCGCTTTTATCTGGTGTTCCAGTATGAGGCGCGGATGAAAGCGAGACAGAACACGCTCAAAAGCATTGTCGAGCGGCTGAACGAGGAAGCGAGTACCGCACGCAGTTATCTCGCCGCCTGCGAGCTGGAGGTCCTGGAGCCGCGTTATATAGACAACTTTATCCTGACGCTGCTCTATGAGATCATCAATAAGAAAACCAGTCCGCGCATCCGCCTGCCCGAAGGGGTGTTCGACATGATCACCACCATCCACGGCATTTTTGAATGAACAGTAGGAGGGATGAATTGAGAAAAAGCAAAATCCCAGGCAAACATGAATCCGGCGGCACAGCAAAGAAAACCACGCCGAAAAAACAGAAGGTGCGGGAGCCTCCGAAGAAGAAGGAGCCGAAGCCCAGGCGTCAGCCCTTTCTCAAGCGCCTGATCTTCGGCGAGGAAAAAGCCGACCTTGCGGAGCTGGAGATCGGCGCCACCACCATTTTAGATATTCTGTCCCCCACATCGGCGGACACACGAGGCCGTGACTACATTGTAGTGGACGGCATTTTTCATGCCTATCTCTATGTCACGGGCTACGGGTATTCCACCACGGTGAGTGCCTGCTGGCTGGCCCCGCTGGTCGAGGCAGGCGAGGGCGTGAACCTCATCTTTACCGTCAAGCGCCAGCCGCGGGAGAAAATCCTCAACAAAATCTCCAAAACCACCATGATGAACCGCAGCCGTATGCGCGAGATCGGAGACACCCGCCAGGACTTTGAGGAGCTGGACAGCGCCATCGCCTCCGGCTTGTACCTCAAGGATGTCATGAACCGTCAGGGTGAGGACTTTTACTACATGCACACCCTGATCGAAATCACGGCTGAGGACGCGGAGACGCTGGAGCAGCGCATCAGCGCGGTGGAAAAGCTCTGCCTCTCGGTAGATATGCTGACGCGGTGCTTCGACCACAAGGCGGAACAGGGCTTTCTTTCGGCGCTGCCCATCCTGCATCTGGATCCGGACTTTGAGCGCAAATCCCGCCGCAACGTGCTTACAAGCGGCGTGGCGGCGGCCTTTCCCTTTGCGTCCTATGAGCTCAGTGACCGCAACGGCATCTTTCTGGGACTGAACATGTATAACCGTTCGCCGGCTTTTCTGGACCCGTATAACGATTACAAGTACACCAACGGCAACATCTGGCTCGGCGGCAGCTCCGGCGCGGGCAAATCCTTCACGCTCCAGTGTCTGGGCAACCGACTCCGACAGCAGGGAAAGCGCGTTATTTACATTATCCCCAAGAAAGGGCATGAGTTCCGACCGCTCTGTGAGCAGCTCGGCGGCTTATATCTGCGCATGTCGCCATCCTCAAAGGACTGCCCCAATATCATGGCCATCCGGCGCAAATCGCTGGACTCCTACGCGGGGCTCAAAAACCTCGCCGTCCGCGACGACTCTGTGCTGGCCGAGAAAATTTCCCATCTCATCATCTGGTACTCGCTGCAAAAGCGCGATCTCACCGATGAGGACAAGAACAATCTGGACAGCTCCCTTGTGGAGTGCTACCGCCAGTACGGGATCACCTTTGACAATGCCAGCATCGTGGACGCCTTCGGGCATTTTCGTACCATGCCGATCATAGCGGACTGGTATGAGCTTTTAAAACGCAATCCGGAGACAAAGCACCTGGCTGTCGTCCTGGCCCGCTATGTGACGGGCTCTGCCTCGGCCATGGGCCAGCGCAATGATCTGGATCTGGACAACAAGTACATCGTGCTGGACACCTCTGGCCTGCCGGATGACATGATGCTCTCCGGCATCTTTTGGGCAACCGATGTTGCAAACGATCTCATCATGGACAACAGCACGGGGCTCTCTGCTCTGATCGCAGATGAGCTATGGAGCCTGGTAGGCGCAAACTCCAACCCGCTGGCGGCCGGCTTTGTACAGGAGATGGTCAAGACCATCCGCGGTCTCGGCGGCATCGCTGTGACTTCCACCCAGGGGATGCAGGATCTGTTCGGCCTCGACAGCGGTAAATACGGCAAGGGCATTTTGGACTCCAGCCGTATCAAGCTGGTCATGCAGATGGAGGAACAGGAAGCAAGACTTATCCAGAACGTACTCAATCTCTCCGAGGACGAGGTACGGCAGATCACCCGGTTCAGAAGAGGTGAAGGATTACTGTGCATCGGCTACAACCATGTGCCTATAGCTTTTTACGCCACCCAAAAGGAGTACACCGCCATTACCACATCATCCACAGATTTGCGTATGAGGAGGAACCCCAATGAATGAAGACTACAAAAACGACATCCTCACGATGAGGGAATTTCTGTTCAACGCGGTCAAGGCGTCGGACCAGCTGCTGGCCGTCTCGGAGGGCGCGCCCATGAGCAGCGCCTCCATGCAGCAGACCTTGGAAAAGGCGTCCGGTCAGTTTGAATATGCGGTGCTGGAGCTGCGGAGAATCTGCGAACGCTATTGCGCAGGTGTCGGCGGCTACCCCAGACAGCGCCTGACCAACACAGAGCATCCAACCGGAAATGTGGAATTGTTGGAGGGCCGCTGGGTACGCATCACACTGAACACACTGCTCCCGCACTGCCGCTTCTACTCCCCGGCCTGGCTGTCGGATACCATCCTCCGGATGCTGGACGAATACGAGCGCGACCATGAGCCGCTGCCCTTCTTCCCGAAAGCGGTACTGGTGATCGAGGAAGCCTGCTCCATCGGCGGGCGGCATATCTTCGATCAGGACAACAAGGGCTGGAAGGCAGTCAGCAATGCTATCAAGGGCAGACTTATCCCGGACGACGATCAGTTCAGTCTGAGCATTGCTTTACGCTCTGTTTTCTCCGACGAAAACCGCTGCCGTATCTATGTCGGCTTGGAGGAAGAGACCCCGGAGATCATCAAATACTGCCAAAGGAGGCAACAGGTTTGAGCCGAGAAAAGAGATATTTCCGGCAACGCATTGAGCAAGAGAATCTGCTGCCTCCAAAGCCCTTGAAACGCTTGTACTTTTCAACAACAAAGGCACCTCAATATCATCACAAAATCTGCCCTCTGTGGAGAGGCAACAGGTTTTCCACGAAGGAGCGCCGAAATGGTCCTTGTGCCGGAACGGCGCAAGGGACGTTTCGGCGCTTCGCAGGAAGGAGGGTTCAGGACGCTCTTGAGTGAGAGGGAGGCAGATCTTCTTCGCATGGCTTACTGGTGTCAGTACCTCAGTCCTGACAACGCGCACGGTCTTTCGTCCGAGGAAGAGATTGCCGAGCTTGTTCGGCTGGGCTTTCTCAGAATTCACCGCAGCAGCGGGGCGTATGTCCTTACGAAAAACGGGGTGCAGTTGGTAGCGTATATGCTTGACGGGAAGCTCCCAGAAATAAGCCAGACCTATCATGCTGCTGCGATCGAGCGAAGACTGCGCCGGTCAAAGCTGGCCATGACCGCCTACAGGGCGGGGCTGAATCTCTTCATAAGCTCCGCCTCAGAGCTGCGCGACGATGGCACCCTGTTCTTCACGGCCTACGGTCGATCAAGGGGGCATAACCCATGGGGCAGCACGCGCATCGCGGCAGTCGCTCATCTGGGCGGCACCGTCTACGCAGTGCATTACCTGTATCCGGAGATCGGCCCCGTGACGCTGACGGATGAGCTTGCGGCGTTTCATAACAACACGCAGCATCTTGACGCTACACGTCGCGGCTATCTCTTCGCCGGGGAAAGCTACAGAGCCATTTTGGCCGAGTTGGGGCGAAAACACAGCACTGGAAAACAGACAAAGAAAGTGCCGTACAGGGAAGCCTACCGCACACTGCGCGAGCCTGTCCATCTGCTCTCCTGTGATGAGGTCGGCGCCATGCAGTTGAAGATCATGTCCATCCCGCACTACCGCCTGAAGCTCACAAAGGCGGCGCTTGCGGGGCATTACCGTTCGCCGCCCGAGGATTTTCCCGAATGGGACGCTCTGTACGATGGAAGCCCGCTTATTACAGCAGCGGATATGAATCTCCGCCGCGTGGAGGCGGGTATCCAAAAGGCGCGGGAGCTTGGCTGCGCGCATATTGCGCTGCTCTCCCTGCAGGAACAGGGGAAGCTGCTGCGCACCCTCTACGGGGAAGATCCTTTTGTGAGCATCTATACCCTGGCCGAGTCGGCGCTCCGTCACTTCGCGGGCGGACCGATGGAGCTGCATCGGCCGAAGCCGACACAATACCTGACTGAGAAAGGAGGCGTCATAGATACCCCGCTTATCCAAAGTTATAGAAAAGCTGGAAGATAAGACGGAGGCCCGATTCGGAAGCTGGCTGGAACGGCACCGGTCAAAGCTGCCGCGCTACATCATCACAGGGATCATCGGCCTGTATGTGTACGGGATGTTTGTCAACTCACTGCGGCTGGGGGTCGCAAAAACCTTCAACAGTTCCGGGGAGGAAATTGGAAGCATCTGGGTGCTAAACCCATTCAAAAATTATTTCGCGATCTTCACTCCCTTTGGACTGGGAACAACCTTCGTAACCGTGCTCCTCATATGCCTCATTACAAAGAAAGGGTATATCTGGTTTTCCGGCTACAAGTACACGCGCGATCCCCGCGGCTTTGATATTCTCCCTGACGGGACGCACGGCAGCTCCGGCTTTCTCAAGGAGTCGGAGCTTGCCGCGTTCCTGGAAACAGGCTCGGTGCAGACGGTCAAAGGGATGCTGCTTGGAAAGTTCAAGCGGCATCCAGATGATTCGGACAAATACGCGATGTATGTCGCCCACCGCATGAAGCCCGGCGACAACAACAATCTGCTCTGCATTGGAGCGCCCGGCAGCGGCAAATCCCGCGGCTTTATTATCCCGTTTCTTCTCGGCGTCGCCGCAAGAAAGGAGTCTGTCTTTATAAGCGATCCGAAAGGCGAGCTCTTTGAAAAGCTTTCGCCGTATTTTGCTGAGAACGGCTACTACGTCAAGGCGGTGAACTTCCTGGACATGGAGCATTCGGATGGTTGGAACTGCCTGTACAATCTGGAGAACGAGACCCAGCTTGTGCAGACTGTGGCCAACACCATCATCCTGAACACTTCCGGGCCACGGGAAGCGAACGACTTTTGGAGCCGCGCGGAGCTGAACCTGCTGATGGCAATGCTGCACTATGTCTGCAATCTTCGGGATGAAAACCAGGAGCTTTTGCCCATTGAAGAGCGCGGCCTTGGCACCATTTACAAGATCCTCTCGACGGAAACGGTGGATGAAATCAATGCGCGCTTTATGAAGCTGCCAAAGGATCACCCGGCCAAAGGACCGCACGGTCTTTTCATGAAAGCAAAGGACAATCTCTGGGGCAGCATCATCACCGGCCTCGGCAACCGTCTTGCCGTATTCCAGAACCAGCTTGTGGACAAGGTCACGCGCAACCATGATGTGGACCTGCTGCTCCCCGGGCAAAAGCCCTGCGCCTACTTCGTGATCATCTCCGCGCAGGACAGCTCCTACCGTTTCCTGAGTTCGCTGTTTTTCTCGCTGGCGATCCCCATGCTCTCGGATTATGCCCGGCTCCAATGCCCCGGCGGGCGGCTGCCCGTGCTGGTCAATTTCTGCCTGGACGAATACCTGAACATCGGGCACATGGAGATCTCCGACGCGCTCAACAGCATCCGCGGCTTCAACATGGCCTGTCAGGTCGTGGTGCAGAGCCTCAGCCAATGGCAGGAAAAGTATCCGGGCAAGGAGTGGGAAAACCAGCTTGCCACCTTCAACCAGACGCTGTATCTTGGCTGTAACGATTTGACCTCCGCAAAATATATCTCGGAAAAATGCGGCAAGGTCACGATCTCCGTTACAAACAATCAGATGCCGCTCATGCCGTTATTCTCTCCTGTATACACCAGTACCCGCCCCTATTCCCAGACCCGCAGCAACACCCAGCGGGATCTGATGCAGCCGGATGAGATCCTGCGCCTGGAATATGACAAGTGCATCGCGCTCTTTCAGGGACACAAGCCGGCGCTGCTTTATAAGCTCACGCCGGAGGAGATCCCCGGATACAACGGGCTTCGTCCCTGCCGGGTGATCGACTACACCCCGGAGTGGAAACGGCGGGAACTGGAAGCGGCGCAGGCAAAGGAAGCTCCCACGGCAAAAAAGCCGGAAGCAGAGGAAAAAGAACCTGATTCTAAAATGGAAGAGGGCGACGTCCGTATGTGTGAACTTACGCCGAACGAAATCGTGAACAGCACGGATTCGTTTGGACGCTGAAAGAATGGAGGACACTATTTGGTAAAACGCAAAACCTTATGGCGCAGGAGTCTTTCGCTGATCTTCTGCGCCATTCTCATCTTCGGCCTGATGCCTATAACAGCCTCGGCCGATACCGCGCTCATCAGCTCCGCGCCCATGACCGCGTATTTTGAGACCTACACCAGCGGCGGCGTATGGACGGATCTCCAGACGCCCGCCCACTGGATCACCGCTACCGGCGAGGTTGCCTACTGCTTGCAGACCTCCAAGGATAACCCGTATAACGCGGGATATTACACCATCGACGGTGAGGAGGTTTACAGCGCCCGTGTGCTGACCGGCTTGCAGGCCATTCTGGATCACGGCTATCCTGCCATGACTTATGATTTTTCAGATGAAGAAGCGCGCTATGCAACCGCAAACGCGATCCGATTCTGGCTGGCCGAAAATGGCGCGGACGGTGTACCGCAGTATCTCAACCTGAATGTCAACGGTGATTGGATCCGCGGAAAATACGGTTATGAGGATCTGTTCCGCTATTCCTTGTATTTGCTTTATATGGCACGGACGCAGGACACAAACCCGGTTGAGGGCGGTACGCTGGTATTCGATCCCGATGAGATCACGCTGACGCAGGATGCCAGCGGGCAATATTTTACCGGAGATGTTTACCTCAACAAGAGCATCTCCGGGGACTACAGCCTCATGGACAACGCGCCGGAGGGCACACTCACCATCAGCGGCCACACCGGAACGCAGAGTGAAACCCTCACGCTGAAGGTGCCCGCGTCCTATGCGAATCAGAGCTGCACCCTCTGCGCTTACGGCATGGATGAGGCTCCCGCAGCGGCGCTGTTTTTCTGGGCGCCTGCAAGCGCCAACAACCAGAGGATCGTCACCTATGTGTTGGACTCCACCAAGAGTATATTCGTTCGTGGATTTCTGACGATCAATGTGCCGGGGCTGGAAGAGCGAAAAGGCAGCATCCGCATCACGAAGATTGGAGACAGCGGTGAGGCGCTGCCGGGCGTCACGTTCAACCTTTATGACAGCGATCTCAATTTGGTCGATGGCGGCTCGACGGACGGCAGCGGGCAAATCACATTCACAAACCTTCCGCTTGGAGAGTATTTCTACCAGGAGACAGATACCTTGATCGGTTATGTGCTGGATTCCACCATGTATCCAGTCACAGTATCCTCCGCCAATCAGACTGTGGAGCTGACCGTCACCAATACCCGTGAGTCCGGCAGCATCGTCGTCATGAAAACAGACGCCGAGACCGGCGCGGCATTGCCCGGCGCGCACTTCACCCTTTCGGATGCGCAGGGCAATCTTGTGAATGAGGGTGACACCGGCGCGGACGGCAGCCTGAGCTTCGGGCCGCTTCCGCTTGGAACCTACAGTCTGGTCGAGACAGCCGCTCCCGGCAGCTATGTTCCGGACAATACTCCTATCTCCGTTACCCTGGATACCAACGGACAAACGATCACGAAGAACATCACGAACAGCAAGGCGCTCGGTGCGGTTTCCATCATGAAGACAGACACCGAAACCGGCGCGGCGTTGGCGGGTGTTCACTTTGCCCTGTTAGATTCGTCCAGCTATGCGGTGGCGGAGGGAGATACAGAGAGCGATGGTACGCTGCTGCTGTCAGGGATTCCGCTTGGAAGCTACACTTTGCGCGAGACTGCGACCGTAAGCGGTTATGTTCTGGATAACACTCCGATCCCGGTGGAGATCACCACAGCCGGGCAGACGGTCACGATCAATGCGACGAACGCTCCCGCGAAAGGCGGCATTACCATTACCAAGACCGATTCGGAAACTGGAGCTGTTTTGCCTGGCGTCCACTTCATCCTCTACGATGGAAATAACAATTCCATTGCTGAAGGGGACACGGATAATGAAGGCAAGCTCTCGTTCTCCAATCTCCCGCTTGGCTCTTACAGCATCGTTGAGACATACACCCCGACAGGCTATGTTCTTGATGGTACACCGAGAACCGTTTCTATCACAGAGAACGGGCAAATCGTGGAGGTCAGCATCACAAACGGCGCTGCCAGTGCGAGCATTGTCGTGGTGAAAACCGATGCCGAAACCGGCTTGCCTTTGTCGGGAATTCACTTTGTTCTTGCGGATTCCTCCGGCGCGACGGTCGGCGGCGGGACAACGGATGAAAACGGTATACTCACCTTTTCCGGCCTGCCGCTGGGAGTGTATACGCTCACAGAAACCGCAACACAAAATGGCTATATCCTGGACGGTACGCCGATCACCATTACGCTGAATGAAAACGGCCAGACCGTCACACAGAACATCTCCAATACTCCTGCCCGCGGATCAGTGTCCATCCTCAAAACGGATTCCGAAACCGGGGCAGCCTTGTCCGGCGTCCATTTTGAACTGAGAGATGAGGCCGGAGCGCTCTGCGCCGAGGGTGACACCGGAGCCGACGGTACATTGACGCTGCCGAACATTCCCCTCGGAAGCTATGTGCTGCAGGAAACCACCACTCCGGAGGGCTATGTCCCGGACCACACGCAGCGGACTGTCTTGATCACAGAGAGCGGACAGACTGTGCAGATTACAGTTGAGAACACCCCAATCCGGGGATCGTTGGAGATCATCAAGAAGGACGTGTACGATGAAATTCCTCTCATGGGCGCAGGCTTCCGTCTCTATGACAGCGCCGGAACACAGGTGGCCGAGGGCTATACCAACGCCGAAGGCAAGCTGAGCTTTTCCGGCTTGGCACAGGGCAATTACACCTTCCGTGAGTTTAAGGCTCCGAAGGGCTACATTCTGGATGACAGTGTCCATACCTTCACCATCTCTGACGTCGGTGCGCCGATTACAAAGACCGTCACGAATATGCGCAGGCCCGGAACCATCATTGTAAAAAAGCAGAACGCAAACGGCAGCCCTCTTGAAGGAGCTGCTTTTTTGCTGGAGTATTCCACCGATGAGGGTTCGACCTGGAAGCCGGTGTTCTACCGCGCGGGTAAAGAGGTCGCGCGCGGCGCCTGCACAACACTCGGGCTCGACGGCGGGCAGCTCACGACCGGCGCGGATGGCACGGCAACCTTCACCGGCCTGCGGGCAGACGGAATTGTCCTTTATCGCTTGACCGAGACCAAAGCGCCTCCTGGCATGTCCCTGCTCGCCGATTCCGTTCTTGTCGGAACTCTCCCAGTCGAATCGGACAACATTAACGCCGAAGACTCCGAGGTCTTCGACAACAAAGCCTTCCACTACACGTTGGAGATTACAGCGACCAATGCCTGGCAGTATCGCCTGCCTGAAACCGGCGGTGATGATAGCCTCAAGCTTTTGCCCTTTGCCATGATGTTCTTGGCAGCACCTATGATCTTTACGATCAAATCTAAATCAAAAAAGGAGAAAAACTGAATGAAAAAACTGTTTACCCTTATCCTTGCCGTGATGCTGCTGTGCAGCCTCACGCTTCCTGCTTTTGCGGATTCGACGATTGACCTCACCCAGACCGGCTCCGTGAACCTCTGGAAATACGACCTGACCTCCGCCCAGGCGGACGGCGTGTGGGACAGTTCTTATGTCTCCACCGGCGTTCGTGATCAGAGCGGCGTTGAAGCGATCCTCGGCGCAAGCGGCAGTTCAAGCGGGTACGCGATTGAAGGCGTGGTGTACACCTATCTCAAGTTGGCCGAGCTCAAGAGCGTAACCGTGACGGACAATGACGTGGAGCGCTCCGAGCTGATGTACGGCATCGTCAACAATGCGGCCAACACCGCCTTTCTGAATGCCATTGGCGTCAGCGCCAATGACCGTTATGCGGCGGCGGATGAAACCAATGGCGATGTGACCACGTATTACTACCGCTCCGACACCCTGATCGCCGGCCTCCAGAACGCTCTGACCGGCAACGCCACCACGGTAAAGAACGCGCTGGAAACCTATGTTGTAAACAACGGCGGCACGGCTATGCCCGCCACGGACGCCAACGGCCACAGCGCTGCCAGTGATCTTCCCCTGGGGCTGTACCTCTTTGTTGAGACCAGTGTCCCCGAGCAGGTAACTTCGACCACCGCACCCTTCCTGATCAGCATCCCGATGACCTCCACCACCGCCAGCGGCAGTTCGTGGATCTACGACATTAGCGTTTATCCGAAAAACCTGACCGGCCTGCCCACGATGGACAAGACCGTGAGGGAAGCAAAGACCTCCTCCGGCAAGAACAACGGCAGCGCCGCCATCACGGACGGGTTTGCGGAATCCGCCACCGCCTCCGCCTGCGACACGGTTGAGTACCAGATCATCAGCACCCTGCCCAGCATCACGTCTGCCGCCTCTTATCTCTCGCAGTACACCTTCGTAGATACACTGAGCCCCGGCATCACCTACAAGAAGAATGATGTCGTACTGGAGTTTTACAGTGAAGCGGCCTGCACCAACAAAATTGCCACCTGGACCGCAGACAGTGAAAAGTTCACGGTAGGCTATACCACGGGCACGAACGGCGAGAGCATCATGACCATCGCCATGACGGCGGCAGGCCTCACTGAGATCAACACCAGCAGCGCCGTCTATACCGGAACCTCCGCGGTCAACAGCGGATACAGCGACTGCACCCTGCGCATCACCTATGGGGCCACGCTGGACGCGGATAACTCCCTCATCCTCGGCGATACCGGCAATCCCAACGAAGTCGCCCTGACCTGGAAGCGCAGCAACACCAGCTTCTATGACACGCTGACGGATGACGCGGCGGTCTACAGCTTCGGCCTGGACGTAACCAAGAACTTCTCGGACGGACGCGGCGACGCTTCCAAGGTTGAGTTCCTGATCCAGAACAGCACGGACAGCTACTATCTCACCGGTTCTTTCAATACCACGGAGAATATGTGGTATGTGACCGGCAAGACGGCAGAGGCAAGCGCCGCCACCCACTTTGTGCCGACCGCGGCGGGCAAGCTCACGGTCAAGGGGCTGGAGGATGACGCCTACACGCTGACCGAGGTCAAGACGGACAGCGCTTACACGCTGCTCAAGGCCCCCGTGCAGGTGGTCATCTCGAAAAGCGGCGCGACCGTTTCCGCGACTGTGGACGGAAAAGCCGTCAATATGAGTGCCATCGGAACCTCCGGCCATGCGCTGGCACCGTTTACGATCATCAACACCCGCGGCTTCGATCTGCCCCAGACCGGCGGTACCGGCAACTGGCTGTTCCCCGTGATCGGTATGGTCATGCTGGCTGCCTGCATTGTCGGCATCATTATCCTCGCAAAGAAGAAACCCACTGAGAATTAAAAGAAAGCATACAGGGAGGCCGGAATCTGGCCTCCCTGTACCATAGGAGAACAATGAGTAGAAGAATAAAGTTTTTTCTATGTATCCTTTTCCTGTTTCTCGCACTGGGCGTCACACTGTATCCGCTTATCAGCAACATCGTGGGTGAGAAATACCGCAGCATGGTAGAGAGTCGTTACGACAAGGCTGTGGAACAGCTCAACACCATGGAGCTGATCACGGAGAAGGAGAGAGCGGTCGCGTACAATAAAACGCTCCAAGGTGGAACCGGAAACGCTTTCTCCCGTGAAGCGCTGGCAGAAGCGGAGGAAAGCTACTGGCGTCTTCTGAATGTGCGCGGCGACGGGATCATGGGCTACGTCCAGATCCCAAAGATCGGCGTGGAGCTGCCCATTTACCACGGCACCGCCGAGGAGACGCTGGATAAGGGTGTCGGGCACCTGCTGGGCACATCCCTGCCGGTCGGCGGCATCGGAACGCACAGCGTCCTGACCGGTCACTCCGGCCTTGCGGGTACACGCATGTTTTCAGATCTCGATCAGCTCAAGGTGGGCGACGTGTTCTACGTCCGTATCTTGGACGAAACACATGCTTATATGATCCTGGACATCAATACCGTGCTGCCGGAGGACACCAGCAAGCTGGAGATCGACCCACAGCGCGAGAGCGTGACACTGGTAACCTGTACACCCTTTGGGGTGAATACCCATCGTCTGCTGGTTCGAGGCGAGCGAATCGAGGTCGGCATAGCGGAGCGAATGGTCGAAGGTGAGGAGGTGCAGGAGGAGCCCGTGAAATCTACATGGACGCAGGAATACCTGAAAGGGATCGCGCTCGGCTGCCTCGGCATCCTTGGGCTGACACTGCTGATTCTCGGAACAAGGTTCCTGTTCGGAAACATCCATCCAATTGAACGGAGGCGAGGCCGCCATGAGAGGGCGTAGATTTTACTGGGAGCTCTTCTGGATGGTTGTACTCATTACCGCGGCCCTTGCCTCTGCCGCGCTTGCCATCAATCCTCTTGTATACAGGGCGGAAAAGACGCGGGAGATCAGGCAGGGGGTAAAGCAGTTTACGCAGAAGGTGGAGGAAGTGCAGGAAATCTCAAACCAGACAGAGGAATCCATGCCCTACGAAGACCTCTATCGTTCCATCCAGACCTACAATGAGTGGCTGGTGAAGATCGATCAGGGGAACCTGACCAACAGTGTCTCCATGGCGATCGTTCCATTTACCATGACGGACTACGGACTGCCGGATGAGGTTTTCGGCGTACTGCGCATCCCAGCAATGGATCTGGAAATGCCGATCTATCTCGGTGCCAACGACGAGAACATGGCGGCAGGCGCGGCAGTGCTGACACAGACCAGCATCCCCATCGGCGGCGAGAATACCAACGCCGTCATAGCCGGTCACCGGGGATGGAATGGGTATCCGTATTTTCTGGACATAGAAAACCTGCAGGTCGGGGATTTGGTCTACATCAAAAACATATGGGAGGAGCTGACCTACAAGGTGACGGCGATACGTATTGTCTACCCAGATGACATTGACGCGATCCTGATTCAGCCAGGGAAAGACATGGTTACGCTTTTGACCTGCCATCCGCCCAACACCGGCGGCCGGTATCGCTATCTCGTGTACTGCGAGAGAGCAGAAGAATAATACCAAGGTGTTTCAAAAGAAGTATTTCTGAAAGGAAACGTACAATTATGAAGGCTGCAAAAATGGAGAAAAGGCCGAACTTCTCCTTGATGAAACAGACAGACGTGCAAAGTGTTTACCACATGCAGATGCCGCGCTGGCTCTTTTCTGATCCGCGTTACTGTGAAATGAGCCTTGATGCGAAGGTGGCCTATACCTTCCTGCTCAATCGCTTTCAGCTTAGCCGCTTAAACGGATGGGTCAACGAGTTCGGTGAGGTCTTTGTCGTATTCCCCCGCAAGGAAATGGCAAAGGAACTGCGCGTGGGAGAGAAGCGTGTGACAGCGGCTTTCAAAGAACTTTCCGATCACGGCCTGATCTGGGAGAAGCGCTGTGGACTATGCGCCGCCAATCAGATCTATCTCGCGTTGGTGCAGCCGATGGATGATCCGGATTACGAGTGCGCTCCCTTCATGAACAAGGGAAACAGCGGCAGTTCAGGAGCAGCAGATTCGGCGCTTCCGGAACCGTCAAATCCGCGGTTCAGGAAAGGGTATAACAACGGTTCAGGAGCAGTTATACCAACGCTTCCAGACTCGCCGACCGCGCCGCCCAGTAAGAAAGAATTAAATCATACATACCGGAGTCAGAAAGAAGTCAGTCAGTCTATCCCGTGCGCGAGGGATGACAGACTGACAGACGCTGACGAAAACGAGCTCACGGAAATTTTGAATTCCTGTGAGCTCGATCTATTCCCGGATGATACAGCCAGAGTGTTTGAGAACGCGATAGAGCGGCTTTTCTACTCGGAGAGCCTTCGTGTCGGCAAGGCGATCCTGCCCCAAAAACGTGTCCGCTCCCGGCTACATCGTCTGAACGAAATCATTTTGCGAGACGTGGAGCAAAAAATGGCGGAGAACACCGAACGGCCGATCCGAAATACAACGGCCTATCTCATGTCGCTGATCTTCAATTCCATCGCGGAGAGCGAAAGCGACCTGCTGGTCGATCCGTATCTGAACACCCTCCGCGCCTCTCCGTGAGGAGGAAGAAAAAATGCTTTTGACGATGAAACAGAGATATGTCGTGGACGTGCTGAACAGGCTCGGCTGTCTGCGCAGAGATCAGCTTTACATCCTGACGCGGGATCACTTCAAGACCGAGGACTATACGCTTTCGGAATACCAGATGGATGAGATCCTGCGGCAGCTCCCGTTCCTGATCAATGAGATCCGGGCGGAAAACGGTGTTGTCCGTCTCAGCGACCATAAACCCGAACCGCTCCGGCTGGAGGCGATCGACGTGATGTTGGAGCTCTCCAACGGCTATCCGATCCGGTTTTCAGCCGTTCGTGATGAAGATATCCTGCTGCGCTTCGCTCTCGGAAGCGATCCACCCCGGCAATATACCGTGGCGGCCTACTCCGATGCTGCGGCAGCAGTGGAAAACGGAAGGAACATCGTCTGGATATCTATCAAGCGCCTGAAGCCGGAGAACCTGTCTCTGGCAAAGCAGCAGTTTTACGCACAACGCCAGGAGGACGGGTCACACCGCTTCTTTGGCGCAAATCAATAAAAGATTGGAGGAATCTTATGCCAAGAAAAAAAGCAACACCTGAAGAATCCGAACAGACCACTCCGGAAGAAAACGAGCTTGCCGCGCGGATGAGCAATCCGACCGGCGACGCGCTCCGTCAGTTTTTCTCGCTGGATTTCCGCGAGCTTGACCGCGATCTGACGGAGGAAGAACGCAATGAGTGGAACGCTATCTACGCCTCCTATCGCGGCCGCAGCGCCCTTTCCGGTATCATCATCGGCGTGGATCACTTTGTCAACAACTACGGCAACGACAACGTGCAGGACATGTACTGTGCCACTGTGATCCCGTACCGTGTGCGGATCATCATCCCGGCCACGGAGATGTGGATGGATGATTTCATCGTTCCCGACTTTGCCTTTCGCGGGATGGTAGGCGCAAAGATCGAATTTGTGATCACCCGTGTTGAGAGGGAGGCGGGCTTCGCCGTCGCGTCCAGGCGCGAGGCCATGCGCAACCGCAGATATTACTTCTCGCGCCACCAAGAGCTATGGACAGAGGGAGCCAGAACCAAATGCCAGGTGCTCTCGGTGGGGCCGCGCCGCTGCATCGTAGAGTGCCACGGGCACGATCTGAACGTCACCCAGCGGGAGCTGAGCTATGCGGCCATTGCCGATCTGCGGACCTTCTATCATCCTGGTACGGAGTTGAGCTGCATCGTGAAAAGCTATGACGCGGAGAAAGGAAAACTGAACATTTCCGTCAAGGAGGCCAAGCCCAATCCCTACGACGGAGCCAGCACCCGCCACCCCACCGGCAGCAGACGCCAAGCGGTGATCTCCGGCAAATATGCGGGCGGCGTCTTCTGCAATCTTCCTGACGGGACTGTCTGCATGTGCAACTATTCTTATCAGTATGAGGACTCGGACTTCAAGATCGGCGATATCGTCATTTTGCGCGTACAGCGCTTCGACGATGAGAAGAAGCAGATGTACGGCAAGATTCTGTCCAAGTGGTGAACAAATATTCTTTAAAGGGGGAATTATATGAATAAGAAACTGTTTTTGATCCTTTGCATTGCTTTATCTCTATTGATGCTTACCGCCTGTGGCCGTAAGCAGAAAACGCCTGAAAAAATCCCTGTCGATACATCCACGCCGATGCCGACCGCGACGCCGTCCCCGGTTCCCACGGCGACACCGACGCCTACGCCTGAACCCACAAAGGCGCCGGTGTCAACACCCACGCCTGTACAAATCCCTCTGCCGAAAATCTCGAAGGAACCGGCAGATGAGACGGTGACAGCAAACGGAAGCTGCACATTCGTTGCACAGTGCGATAATGCCACTCTGGCAGAGTGGCATTTTATAAGCCCGGACGGCTCCCTGGATGTGGGCTGTTCGGTCGTGCAGAACCAGTTCCCGGCGCTGAAGATCACAGGCGGCAACACCAAAGAACTGAAGCTGGAGGGCGTGCCCGAGCTGTTCAACGGTGTCAAAGTCTACTGCAAATTCAGCAATGAGGCAGGCACTGTCAATACCTCATCTGCGCGGATCACAGTCAAATCTGCGGCGCCGACCGCACTGCACCACGGGTTTGTTGGCAACTGGGTAGATAAACTCGCCGGGCTTTGTCAGATCAACATCTCCTACCAGACCGAAGGCAGCGTGAATGTGAATGTTTTCTGGGCGAACTCAGAATTCGTTCGCTCACGCTGGCAGATGACAGCGTATGTGTACAAGGATGGTGTCATGCTCTATGACAGCAGCCATTTCTGGATCGAAACCTGTACGGATGGCGTGAGCTATACCACTTCTGCCGAAAGCTTTGACGGAACCGGAAGCCTATATTTGCAGGACGGAAAGCTCCACTGGTATAACGACCAGACAGGTCAGCTCACTGTGCTTATACCAGCCTGATCGTATTCTTTCGTAAATCAAACAATTTTTAGTAAATCCAGCGGCCGAAGGTTTTTGCCTCCGGCCGTTTTTCCATTTTAAAACTGCTGTGATTACCTGCCTTCTCGCCCAAGCAGCCAATCAACCGATACACACAGAATATCCGCCAAGGCGTTCAACTCATAGTCCATGACCGGACGCTTTTGCCCTTCCAGCAGGGAGAGCGCGGGCGTGCTGATCTCAATACCCTCTGTTTGCAGTTTAGCGAGCAGTTCCTTTTGCTTCATTCCCTTGGCAAGACGCGCTTCGGTGACTCTAGCGCCGATCATATTCCGATCTCCCAACGCCAGTTTTCGTTTCTTCAAGTATATCCCCTCCCGGATAAGCAAAGTATATGTTTATCCGGACTTGCGTTATTTGGTATTACCAAATATAATGAAATTTACTATTACCAAATTTAGAGTCAGAGAATTGGGGACAAAGCTATGAACAAGGGCAAAAACTGCGCGATCATTGGAGAACCTCCAATGAGTTATGTATGGGGTTATGATGAAGAAGATCAGCGTTGCTGTGCGACAAAGCTCCTCCTGCTGAATAGATTATCCAGATTACAGACAGAGGGGATCACGGACTTTTTTATTCCTCTTGACGCTGGGATGGGTCTGTATGCCGCCGAAATGGTCATTGCTCTTATGGCATCAAATCCGAATCTCCATCTTCACTGTTTGATCCCATATGAAGATCAGGCGTGTAAGTGGACTCCGGAACTGCGGGACCGGTATTATGATGTTCTGGAAAAGTGTTCGGATTCTGCGCCGGTCTCTCTGAACTTTTCCCTAACCTGCGATATTGACGCCGCTATGGAGGCAATTGACCAATCCAGCACCCTGATAGCTGTTCAATCCGATGAAACGGCTCAGGACAAGGTCTTCTCTGTGGCGCTGAGATACGCGAGACGTATTGGTCGGAAAATTGAACTCATAAAGGTGCCTTGTATCTGAGCCTTGTCTGTTTGCGAGGTTAGACAGTGAGAGATTATATTGCTTATTTCCTCGGCTTGAGGTATACTTGATGTGGAAAGTGAGATGACATCTCTTGACATACAGCTTTTTCCCTTATTAAGTTTAACCACTACCAAAGAGCAAATTCCTGTTCAAATTGAGCCAGCTACTCCTGCTCAACTTGATACTGTCCATACAGATCCAAAATGGCAAACCGATTGGTCATCTGAGTATCTTGCTGATCCGGCTATTGACAAGTTTGCTGTTACAACAGAGGATGGAGATATGATCGCGCTCGGCGCATATCAGGTACAAGATCGCAAAACGCATGTGATCATCGTATATGCTGAAAGCGCGCCACACAGCAATCCGACCATGCATCTTCTTGAAGATCGCAAATACTATGGAATTGGTCAGCTTCTTATTGCGTTTGGCATTAAGTATTCAATCGACAACGGATGTCTTGGCGTAGTCGTATTTGAAGCAAAGACGGATGAACTCGCAAGCCATTATGAAAGAGACTTTCATGCTATACGGATTCCGTCTCTCGGAGAAGGGCTGAAACGCTATATGTTAGCAGATGAACTAGCATGGAAAATGCTGTCGAATTACTTGAAGGAGGTTTCGGAATGAATGCACATGATGATCCTCAATTTGTTATAGATGACCTTGCCGCTAAGGCAGGCGGATACTTTGCAATGCCCTCAAAAGAGGAAATGGCATTTACGGATCTATTCTTTAATATTTGCAATCAGTTTGGTATCCATTATGCAAGCGCTTCTCCGAAGGCTCGTTTTTTCGTAGATGAAGTAACGCGGGTTACCTGGGCTCATATGCACGGTGAAAAGGCAGCGCCCAGCTTTTCTGCTTTTGCCAAGTCAGATATTTCCGCATAATACAGTAATTGGCCGGTACTGCATTAGATTTGCAGCACCGGCCTTGCATTATATTTTACTCACTTCGCCTTTCGTCAGCACGTCGATCATGATCTTTGCGCCGAGTTTGAAGCCTGTAATATAGGTTTCACAGTCGGTGACGATGGTCAGATCATCGCGGCTTTTCAGATAGGATTCAAAAAGCTCTTTCTGCTTCTCACTGAAAGAGTCTTCCAATGCCTTCTCGCAGTCACTGGACCGGGAAAGGGCCTCGGAATACTGACGGTTGTGGATAAAGGGCTTTTCAAGCTGAAGATCATTTTTCCAGAGTTCCTCTAAAATCTGCATAGCTTTCCCCCATTCTCAAGCTGCAAGCTCACTAATTACACTTCGGACAATATCCTCGCCGCAAAGCTGGCTGGTACGGTAGATTTTCCGGCAGAAGGGTGTCAGGCTGAACTCCATACCGGGACAGCCCACATCCAGCAGGATACCGGTCACGGTGAAATTCTTTTCCGTCTGCTTCCTGCAAAAGTCTTCCGCGAAAGTGTTCGGCAGGCTGCATTCGCCGTCGGTCAGAAAAACAATGTCGGCATTTTCAAAGCCATAGTCTTCCATCAGGGCCAGCGCTTCTGTCAGCGGGCGCTCGAAGTTCGTGCCGCCGCCGAGGAAGGTTTCCGCCGCCCGCAGCTTTTCCTCCGTGCCATATTCGCCGGGGATAAACACATCGACCTGCACACTGGAGCTGGATGCGAAGTGGATCAGCGCGAATTTGCGCTTCCCCTCTTCCGCAATCTCCAGCAGCGTCATGGCAAGCGCTTTTCCCCATGCAGCGGGATCACCCTCTGTGGAACCGGATTCATCCAGGCAGCAGATGATGTCGCCCATGCCCTTGGTGACGGGTTCTCTTCTGCGGTACTGATTGATCTGCCTCTGCTGGTATTTTCTCAGAAACAGGGGGATGGTCTCCGGCATGGCCAGCATGGAGAGCTCCGATGTGAGCGCGCGGCCTATGTCGTTGCCGAGTTCCAGCGAGTAGGTCTCACCCCGGCCATAGACGAAGCCGTTTTTACGTCCCTGAGACAGAAGCTCCCGGAAGCGTCCGAGATACTTTGACACATCCCGCAGGGCGGGGCTTTTCCGTACCCTCGCCAGCAATTCCATGTTCGCCGGGATCCGCTTGTACTCAGACGGATCATCGCTCCAGGAAGCCAGAATCGCGCTGGTTTCCTCCGCCCGCTCCTTTGCGGAACGGACGGCGGCAGACAAGGCTTCGGAGAGCTCCGGCTTTTTCTGCAGCATCGTGTTCTCCACAATTTGGGACACCGCCTGGATCTGCCGCTCCTTCCGTATGAGTTGGTTTGCCGCCGAAAGAATTTCCTTTTTCAGCGGCTCGGATGGGGTTCCGGAGGATGCCTGCTCCAGCAGATCGCTCAGCTTTTCGGCAGCGTCCTCTTCGGCGTTTTCCAGTTTTTCCAGCGTATTCATGGAGCCTTTGTCTCCGACGAGATCCTCCAGAAGAGAATCCAGATTCTCAGCCGTGCGGAAGACAAATTCACTTGCCGCCTCGTAGGCCAGCAGCTCGCGCCCCTCGCACACGTTTTTCAACGTCGCGTAGTCCTCCTGCTCCGTCACACCAGTAAGCAAGTGGCTGTTGAATTCTCTCGCCGCCGGTGAGAGTTTTTCCTCCGGGTTACGCCGCTGGGTCAGGGAATAGAAGCTCTGAAAAATGTCACGGGACAGTGCGGGAAAGGACTTGAGCTTTTCCGCTGCCGCCGATTCGATCTCATCCAGCGCCTCATCCTCCCGCCGCATATCCGCGTAGATATTATCATCCAGCTTGGTTGAGCGCAGCACCCGGTCGGTCTTTTCCTCTTTCCTTTTCGTGATTGCGGAAAGCCTGTCCCAAGAGGCAGACATAACCGCCTCAAAGCTGCTAAAGGGATTGATCATACTTACCTCCAAATTCAGCAGACGGGAAGGCCGAAGCCTTCCCGCTTATGTTTTCTTACTCGTAGAATCCGGGGTTAAAGTCCTCCGGAATCTCGGAACCGTCCGCTCCAGCATTCTTTTTGCCGTCGGGCTTGGAATCGCCGAAGTACATATTCTCCACGGCAACCTCAGTGCTGTAGCGCTTGTTGCCCTCCTTATCCGTCCAGGGGCGGATCTGCAGGCGGCCGCTCACAACAGCCATGCGGCCCTTGGAGAAATACTTTGCGGCGAAATCCGCAGTCGAACGCCAGGCCACGCAGTCGATGAAGTCCGTTTCCTTCTCGCCGTCCCTGCCGCCAAAATCCCGGTCACAGGCCAACGTGAACGAGGCCACCGAGACGCCGCTCTGGGTCGTGCGAAGCTCCACATCGCGGGTCAGTCTTCCCATGAGTACAATGTGATTCAACATATTCTTTTCCTCCTGTATCGTTTTTTGTTTACTGTAATGCTTCAAGCTGAGCCAGAGGAGCATAGGTAAAACCCGCCTCCTCATGGGCGCTCCTGCTGATCTGCTCCAGACCATCCAGAAGGGACGCGACCATCGCCTTTTCGCTGTCGCTCTGCGCGTTGGCGTTCAGCTCCTGCTGGCTGCGGTAGAGCCGGATCAGCTCGGCGCGCAGTTTGATGAGGGCCTTGTTGGTCGTGCTTCTGGTCCCGGCCGCTTTTGCCGCTTGAAAGTCCTCTTGGGCATCCAGCGCCATACGGGCAAGTTCCTCCACCTTCGTCTGCATCGGATTGACGCAGAGCCGGTTCAGAACGGCATCCACGATGGAACGGTCACCCGGCTTCTGCCAGAGATAGTTCCTCAGCACCAGCATATCCTGCGCCTGCACGCTGCCGTGTCCCTCCAGCCACGCCTTGGCCTGAGCCAGAGGCGCAAAGTTGAGATACTTTCGGTCAGAAACGGAAATACCGCCCCGTCGCAATTCACAGAGGATGTCGTCGGCCAGTTCGTTGATACTGTCGGGTACTGTGACAGTTTTCACCTCCTGCTGCATGGAGAGCAGTTCATTCAACGTGATCGTCGAAAGGACCTGCCCGGTGCTGCCACTCTGCTTCTTCTTGAGAAGGGCAAGGCGGTTTCCGCGATCGGAAATGTCCTCGGTCACGACCTTAATCTGCAGGCGGTCATACAGGGCCTCCAGACTCTTTTCCTGCGGGTCGGCAAAGTTCGGGATCTCGTTGGACGCCGTGAAGAAGGAGATCACCGGGATGTTGTAGGTGTGGCCTTCATTCGTATAGCGCCGCTCATTGAGGGCAGCCAGCAGCGAATTGAGGATACCGTCGTTTGCCTTGAAAATCTCATCGAGGAACACAATGTCCGCCTCCGGGATTTTCCCCGCCGTCTGTACAGTCGGCTCGCTGGGATGCAGCGCGGCAAAGGCAGCACGGTAGGCGTTGAGCTTTTCCGTGTTCTTTCTGAGAAGCTCAAACGCTCCGTCCGTATCTCCGTTCCCGGAGAGCTGACAAACCTGCGCGTCAAGCTCAGTCTTCAAATTCTTGTACACGGGATCGTTTGCAAACACAGCCTCCGGCACAGAGCCGGGGATCAGACTGGACAAGTCGATACGCCCGAAAAGCTGTTCTTCATCGGCCTGCTTAGACATCTGCCGCTCAAACTGCCGCATACCTGTGATCCGCTGCCGAAAGAGGTTGATGGAATGGCTCTTGGCCTGACCGGGTTTGCCAAGGATGAAGAGATTGCTGCGGGTCAGGAGCGCAATGGCAATACTCTCAACCAGTTCCGCCCTCTCTGCAAGCTCTCCGTTAACCTCTGCCATGACGGCAAGCATCTTGTCTCGTAAAGTCATACGTCGTCTTCCTCCTTCCACGGAAAGCAGATATGGTCGCTGTGCTCCACATCGTCTCTGCAGATAAACGCACAGCGATTAGTTCCCCGTATCATTTCGTCATAGGCACGGATCAGGGCAAAATGGCTGTTTTCAGCCGGTTCGTCCTTGCTGCAGCCAGTGTCAAAATCGTAGTGATCTACTACGATGTTTGCTCTGTCGCCGAGCGCGTTTACCATCCGAGAAAAATACTCATCCTGAGCGATCAGCTCACGGGCGTCGTACTCATCAGGTTGGCCACTTTCGTATGCGCCCATACAGAACTTTTCCCTGTCATAGATCGAGAGATAAGAAAACTGCAAGCTCATGCCGGCACCTCCTTACGCGATCCCGAGGCAGCTCTGCCGAACAGCCTCAAAGGGAATAATATTTCCGGGGTTCAGAAGCGTCGGGCGCTGGGCAGGTGCCGCACAGTCGCGGAGTTCTTCTTTCAGCTCAGAGAAGATATAATCCACCAGCCCCGTTTTCACAGGGTCATAGCGGTCCACCGCTTGAACCAGCCGAAGGGCAAGCTGCTGGTAAATATCCTCGCGCTCCATGCGCGTTTTGCGTACTGCCTTGGGGCAGGCCTGCATCACAGCGTCGATGCACCAGAGATTGGTTTCAACAATGCGATTGCGTTCTGTGATCGTATTTGTTTTCATGATGAAAAACTCCTTTGTGTTTTGGGAGGGCGGGATGCCCTCCAGTATTATTTTTGTGCAGCGGCAGGCTTGAAGCCGTACGCTATCTTAAAGCCTTGGCTGGTTTTATAGAAAAACGTGGGCTTGAGGCCGTCGTCGATCTCCACGACTTCATGAAGCGTGATGGGAACAGGCAAAAGCTCGCTTTCCGCCTCGGTTTCACATCGCTTCCAAAACTCATATGGCGACAATGTACTTGTCGCTTCATGCCGGACAGCATAGCGATAGGCGGTCGGATGGATTTCCTTGCCGCAGGATTTGCATAACTGTTCGTGAAGCATCCAATCATCCGCGGTTCTAAAGCTGTAGATGCGAAGCACGCATGGCGTTTTTCGTTTGGGACACCATGCGGGAACCTTGTTCTTGGGGTCCTTACCACGAAACAGTCGTGGACGCTTGCATTTGAAGCAGTAGTGCTCATATGGCTGCAAACGCACACCCTTCATGATTCTGCTTGTCCGCTCCTCATGGTAGTAGCTGTGTTCACAGCTTGCGCAGCTGGGCGGACTCAGGCGGTCTCTCATGATGCCGCCTCGCATTCTACCGGGATGATCTCATAACGGCTAAACCATCCGGCGGCATAACCATCCTGCCAAGCCTCCCAATAATCCGGGGTGTATTCCTCCCTGTAATCCGCAGGATCAAAAGGGATATCCATCTCTTTTTCCTTTTCCGAAACGAGACACGAGAAAACCTCCTGCGCTCTCTCCCGGGAGAAATAACCACCTTCAGCAGTGCCGGAATTGAAGATACCCCTATCCGCATCAGCACCGGAGGACAGGATGACATAGAGTGTCATGCACTGCTCCTTTCCGCTTTTTCCTTCCTGCAAAGCTCGATGAGCCGCTGGCACTGTTCCATCTCAAAGCCGCCGATATGCGCCTTGGATTCCGGAAGCTCCATCTGCTCCGAAAGCCAGCGATAGGCATTCGTCCGGCTCATCCTCTTCGCTCTCCAGAAGCTGTCGAAAACCTGGTGGGTCTCCATGCGCTTGAGCCGCAGGACCTCATTGGCCACGTTGCCGAGGGGACGCTTTGTTCCCTTGTGGCAGCCAATTCGGGCGTTGCAGTTCTGGCACTGGTACAGCCATTCCTCCTTCATGCCCAGGCGCTGGGCTGACTCCCCATAAATGCTGCTTGCCGGGACCAGGCGGATCACGCCGCCGCAGTATCGGCAAATTTTCATATCCTTCAGTTCCATTTCCTCCTTATGCCGCTTTCGGCGCCGGGTCAGGCGTTTTCCTGACTGTCGCGGGCGCACGGACAGGGCTTTGAAAATAATAGCTGTTCTCTGTGCTTACGGTCAGCAGACCGTTCTGTGCCACGCCGATGGTGGTCATGCCCTCGGTCACCCGCAGACACTCCATCAGCTGACGGCTGCGATACCAGTATTCGCCCTTGGGTGTTCCCGTCAGCGGTATCACGCTCATGCTGTTGACCGCCTTGGCATATTCGCTGTCGCAGCGCGTGTAGAGAAGATTCCCGTCAAAGCCGAGCATCAGTGTACCGTCCGGGTCGATGGAAACCGTGGAATACAGGGTATCCCGCAGCTCCTCCATATCCGCCAGCACGGTAAAGCGGTTCGTCAGCCTTGCGATCAGCTTGTCTGTGTCGATGTATTCACCGTCCAGAATCCTTGCGCTGAAAAACAGGTCCTTCTTCATAAACACGATACTCTTGCCTGTGGTTCCGACACGAAACTCATCCTTGTCGCTGCTGATTCGCGCGAGGGTTCCCAGAGACGCGGCGGGTACCATCATGGCGATGTCGCCGGTGCTGTTTGCGTCCCCCTTTGCGGTGGCCACACAATGCCCGTCGCTCCCGGCGGCTTTGAGTCCGTCCTTTGTGAACATGAGATTCACACAGCGGAGCATGGGCTTTTCATTGTTGGTCTTGTCCACGGCAAAGGCAATGCGCTTGACCATTTTGGGAAGTCCCTTGACAGGGATCGTATCCTCCGGAAAAGGCATCTCAATCTGGGGAAAGCAATCACCGCCGAGAATGGGGATCTGGTAAAATGCATTTTCGCTTTTCACGGTGAGCTGCAGGGATGAGTCGTTTCGGGAAAGCATCACGCTTTCGCCGCCCAGACGTTCCAACATTCCCACAAGAAGCCGCGCGTTGACCACGACGGCATCCTCACTCTCGCTGACACAGGGAAGTCCAATGCGGATCGCGACCTCCAGATTGGTAGTCGCGAGATACAGATGTCCGTTGCTCTCCGCTTTCAGAAGAATGCCCTTGAGCACCTCCAACGGAGAAGCGTTCGGTGCGACCGAGGCCGCCTGCCTGACAGCACGCAGCAGTTCCAGCCGGTTTGCGTTTACATTCATGTTGTCCTCCTAAGCAACAAGATCAAAGATGCTGAGCTGATCCTCCAGGATCGCTGGCTTCTTTGATCGTTTCGGTTTGGATTTTTCTGTTTTCTCCAGCAGTTCCACATCCACGATCTGACGAGGTGCGGGAATGTTTACTGCCGGTTCTTCGGGAAACACGGATTCTTCAATGATGACTTCTTCCTGCTTGGGTCTGCGGTCCGGGTTGATGATCGCCATACGCTTATACGCGGCGGCAATATCCTCCACGTTGTCCTTGATACCCAGCATCAGCTCCTTTGCCATCTGTGAAGTCATATCCTTCACGTCGCTCATCGCGGCAAGCCCCTCATCGGAGAAGCTGCCCTCAATGATCCCCGCCACCGCGAGCTTGGAGGCCATGAGCTTCATGGCCTTGGCCTGCATGGTGTTGGCATAGTAGAGCAGATATACCTCGACACGCGGCGCGGTCTGGTTGATGCGCCAGGATCGGCGCGACGCCTGCCGCAGCGTGAACAGGTTATATCCCATACTGTAAAAGATGAGCGTGGTAAAGGCGTTCAGATCAAGGCCGGTCTCCACGCACTTGGGATTAGTGATGAGCACCTGCAAGCCCGCGCTTACCCGTTTCTCGACCCATTCCTCGCGCTTTTCCGGCGTGATGCGCGGCAGCAGAACATCCGTGCGGATGCCCTCTTCGCGCAGCAGCTTCAAAAGCTTGTCCTGGGAGTCTGTCCGTGTCCAGCTGGTGTAGATGATCACCCGCCCGCCGTTTGCCACCTTCTCCTTTACGATCTCAAGTGTCTTCACCTCCTTGGCAAAGTGGGAATCGAAATCCGCGAGATCAGGCGGAGTCACGATGGGAAGCCCGTCGATGGGATGCAAAACAGGCGGCTGGCCGTAGGGCTGATCGGGATAGACGGTCAGCAGATTCAGATAGGCTGACAGGATCTTTCTCGCCACGCGGCGGTCTGTCCGAAGCACCCGTGTGAGCTGCTTTTCCATGTCCTTATAGGCGTCCTGCACCTCATCATCCAGCTTCAGCGGAACCGGGATCTCCTCATAGTTCGGCAAATCCTTGCCCATGTCCTCCAGCCCGAGAAAGGCGGTGTGCTCCAGCAGAAAGCGGGAGAACACCAGCGGAGATACGCCGGGCAATTGCCGGGTCTTGGTACTTGTTCTTGACGCTCGCCGGTTGGAGTTGTATTCCGGATCTTCGATGGAATATACCGTCTCCGTGACGCCGTACTCCCCATCAAACAGGCCGGGCTTGGTATACGGTTTGCCGTCCTTCTGCATGAGTCTGGGGACAATGCGGTAGAGCAGGTGAAAGATTCCGGAGCTGTAGCCGTTGATGAGTGTAGCGGTCATGCCGATGAATTTTCTGGCAGCGCCATAGAGCTCTGCCATGGCATCGCCCTGTCCGCTGTCGTTGTTATACTCGTGCAGCTCGTCGCAGAGCAGCGCGTCAATGCGGCCCCTGTACCGTTTCTTGACATAGGTACTGAGGGGAAAGCGCCGCTGTGCGCCTCTGGTCGGATAGAGGGCCTCCGGCTGGTCGATGATCGCCAGAAGCTGGTCCCGCACGGTCTCGTTTTTTGTACGGTCAAGATGCTGTGCCGCGCCATAGCGGTACACCCAGCCGTATTTGCTGATTTTGATCCACGGCAGCTTGCGCGTGTTGCTGACAGGCGCCCAGAGAACAGAGCCGCAGTTCAGGCACTTGTGGTTCTTCTTGTTTTCATTGAGAAAGAAGAACTGATCGGCGTTGACAAAGTACTTGGTGCCGTCGTCGCTGATCTCCATCTGGACAGGCTCCCGGCAGTCGGGGCAGAGAAAGCTCTTTTGCCGATTGCTCCAGGTCACGGCGGGATAGCGCATGTATCCGTCCCGCGCTTTCTCCTTGCTCATGATGACATAAACGCTTTTGTCGCCGGAGGTGTACATGCTGTACAGCCTGTCAAACTCGGCAGGGCTTTTTATAACCATGCCGTAGGTGTCCGGCAGCGTTTCGCCGATCTCCCGCACCCACTTCTTTGTAATGTGCGAGGGGCACATGACCACGTTGAAGGTTTTTCGCCTGGCGTACAAGGCGCCGAGGGCCGTTGAGCCGATCTTGGTTTTGCCGCTGCCGCACTCAGCGCGGATAATGGCGACCTTGCCCCGGCGTAGCTTTCGTCTGACGGACTCCGCGACGGCAAGCTGCGCGTCGTAGAGCGGATAACCAGCGGCGGAACGGATATACCCGTTCACCGCAAGTACTTCATCTGAAAGTGGCTCCGAAGCCGGGTCAAACAGGGGATCGAACTGATTGCGTATGCGGTCGGCAACGGTAACGCCGAAGGTGTTCAGATACTGGGTTACGGTGCCTACCTGCGAGAATTCATCCGTTTTAGACGAATCCGCGCCGGGGATTCGGATGCTGCCATCCTTCAGGCCCCGTTCCAGTACTTCCACAATATTCTTATCCTCCGGCTTCAGGGACAGTGCCCAGGCATCCATACTGCTTTTGAGCGCGTACACCTTCATCCGGCGAAGGGAACCATCCGCAATGAGCGCGTCAAGAATCTGATCCCGAAATTCCGGAATCAGCGGCGCAGCAGTTTTGCGGTCCAGCTCTTCAAAAAGCCGGGCTCGGTCACCCGCCGGACAAAAGATGTAGCATGTTCTCGGCTGTTCTGGTGTGTCTTTGTCTTCCTGTTCTTCCGTGTTGATTGCTTCCTGCGCTTCGTCATTTGCCATGAGGGTGGCCGTGGCATAGATGCCGTCATGGGAAAGCTGCTTTGTGTATCCTTTGTGGATGCACTGGAAGCGGATGCTTTCATCCCTGACTGTTGCGTCGATTACTGCGCCGCCGTGAATGGCCGCGGCTATGGCATTCACCATCTCCGGATACCCGCCGAAGCGGATCGCAGTCATGGTGCTTTCTCTTGTCCCATCGTCCAGTATCAGCGTGTCCGCGTAGGCGGTCAGCCGCACCTCGGCCTTGGGGTCATAGTAGCTGAGTTCGATGAGTCTGCTCTGTGACATTCATTGACGTTCTCCTTTCCATGACCAGCAAAAAAAGATCGCAACCGCATTTCTGCAATTACGATCTTCGTGGTCAAAATAATATTCAGTTCGTCCAGTTGAGCGTAGGCGCAGTACACCTCCTTACAGACAGTCTTATTTCCTAACCTGCTCCGCCCTAACCTGCATCTCCCTGAAATACGGGTTTATTGTAGCATGGGGCAGGGGTGTTTAGTAGGTGTAACTGTTACACATACTAGAAATTGTGCCTTTCATTCGCCACTATTTACAGTGCTTTTCCAATATGTCCTTCATTTCTTTCAAAATATCTTTACCAATTGCATTGTTTTCAACAAGTGTATTCAGAATGATTGCAAGGTTAGGAGTAATACTAGCTTCGAACTGATCAAGATAGTAGTCTTCCACCGTTATCATAGGTGAATATAATCTTGCCCACACTTTTCCTGAGCGCACAAAACCTTCGCCCTCAATAAGGCCTTTCTTTAGCATACCGTTGAGGAGAATATGGATAGAGTTGTCTTTCCAGCTCTTTTCAACAGATCGTTCAAGAATTCCGGATCGAGAAAGCGGCATACCTGCATTCCATAAAACAGTCATTATCTCAAGTTCACATTTTGTCATGTAATAGTTCATATAATCTTTGCTCCATAGTGGTAAAGAATTAATTTCTTTCGCAAAATTACTTTTCTTTGAGAAAGAAGGTAATTAAAAATTGTAAAATATCAAATAAATTTGAGCATGTGTCCTATTAGGATGCTAAAACTATTTTAACATATCCTTTTCGGATTTACAATAATATTTAATAAGAGAGGGGTGAAAGGGTGGAATTAAATTACGAAGCTATTGGCATTAGAATTCAAAGACTCCGGAAAGAAAAGGGATTGACGCAGCAGAAACTTGCGGAGATGTCTGATCAGGATCCTTCTAACATCTCTCATATTGAGCGTGGGGCAACCAAACTCAGTTTGCCAACAATCGTCAATATTGCAAATGCTCTGGATGTTACGGTCGATTATTTCTTGTGTGATAGCTTGGAATCAGCAACTGTTCCATACGATAGGATTGCGACAGAAATCTTATCTGATTGTTCTCATCGGGAACGTATCATCATAACAGAGACGATGATCGCCGTGAAAGAAATCTTACGTAAAACTGAATCTACTGAGTGATACGCCATCTTCATACTATTCAGAGTTGAGGTGGCGTTTTGCTTTTCTTTGAGATAATTTCTATAATATAATAACTTTTACTATTGCTATTGCAAAGTTAATCTATTTTAAGAACTTTAAACATCCGGTTATATTATACTATATTTGTCATGCTGCATTCAGTCGAACTATGTAGGAACTGTACGGTTGCAATATTTATTTTATATTCAAAAGATTGTATTTATTTCAATATATGTTTCATCATAGTAGCGTGTTCAATAATCATGCAACCATAGTGCTAATCAGAGATAAACAGTAATTTCTTGCTATTTAAGCGCCAATTCGCTAAGTAAAAAGCAAATAGTTGCCAATTAGCATGTCATATGCTATACTGTGATTGAAGGAGTGCACGTACTATGAAAATATCTTATTATTCTTCTGTTGTGGAAATACAAAAAGAACTTGGATACCGGGCGAAAAGCGCTAGGATCGATAAGCAACTAACGCAGGAGGGACTTGCTGCCCAAGCCGGAGTCTCTCCTAAAACTGTAAGCAATCTTGAGACAGGAAAGGATGTCTCCTTTAAGACCGTAATTGAAGTCTTACGTGCTCTTGGCTTCCTGCAAAATATGGATCTGCTTCTTCCGGAACAGATTATTCGCCCTTCGCAGTTAGCCGAAATGGGTAAAAAAAGAGAGCGCGCACCGCGCCAAAAGAAGGAAAAAGATCATGCTGATTGGACATGGGGGGACGAAAAATGACTCTGGCAGAGGTTATGCTCTGGGGGACTAAAATCGGGACAGTTGCCTTTGACGATGAAAGCGGGTATGGGACATTTGAATACGATTCGGCTTTTCTGCGATCCGGTATTGAAGTTTCCCCCATCGTGATGCCTCTTTCTCCTCGCGTATATCAGTTTAACAATTTATCTCGAGAATCTTTCCATGGGCTCCCAGGTCTTTTGTCAGACAGTCTTCCCGACAAGTATGGAAACGCTGTCATCAACGCATGGCTTAGAAAAAACGGAAGAAGTCCCGAATCTTTTAATCCAGTTGAACGTCTTTGCTACACGGGGCAGCGTGGCATGGGCGCTTTGGAGTTTGTTCCGGCAAGGGGGCCGCAAGATTCGGAAGCCGAAAGTATTGACCTAGACAACCTTGTCCAGCTTGCTTCAGAAATCCTACAGGCCCGTGAGGGGATGCATGTCAAAGCCGATGAAAATGCCATGAAGGAGATTATTCGCGTCGGTACGTCCGCCGGCGGCGCGAGAGCAAAAGCTGTCATTGCATGGAATGAAAAAACCGGAGATATTCGTTCTGGCCAGATCAAGGCGGGCGATGGGTACGGCTATTGGCTTATAAAATTTGACGGTGTCAGTAAAAATGGAGATAAGGAAGGTGAGGATTCACACCAGCATACACGGATAGAGTACGCGTACTCCCTGATGGCACGAGACGCCGGTATTAAAATGAGTGAATGCCGCATCTTGAAAGACGGCAATCGCCGCCATTTCCTCACAAGACGATTTGACCGGGATTTGAAGACTGGCTCCAAGATTCATATGCAGTCGCTAGGAGCTATCGCGCACTTCGATTTTAATCAGCCCGGCGCACACAGTTATGAGGATGCCGCTATGGTAATGCGTAAACTGTCCGTGGCAAAGCCAGACTTTTCTCAATTGTTCAAGCGCATGGTTTTCAACGTGATGGCAAACAATAACGATGATCATGTAAAAAACATTTCATTCCTGATGGATAAGAAAGGTAGCTGGAGGCTCGCGCCTGCGTATGATATCACCTATGCGTACAATCCGGACGGCATGTGGACCGGGAGCCATCAGATGAGAATCAATGGAAAACAAAAGGGCATCACACTGGAAGATCTGCTCTCGGCTGGGAAAAACATGGATTTGCGAAAAGCTGAAGCTGAAGAAGCAATAGATGCTGTCAGAAACAGCCTTGATAAATGGCATATATTTGCAGATCAGGCTGAAATTAATTCATTAGATATAAAAAGGATCAAAGATCAACTCATATTACTATGAAGCAAAAATGGGGAAAGGTCTGCCAAAGACAACACCTTTCCCCATATTCATATTTATATACCGTTGCTTTATCATGGTATATACTTATTGTAGCTTGGTTTTTACGATTTCCAGACTTCGTTGGCTGGATTTCTCTTGATAAAAGCTTTTTACAATCTCTTGCATGGTTTCCGAACTCCAGTATATTTTTAGATGCTGTTTCGAACGTGTGATTGCGGTATAAAAAACGCCATGTGTGATTTGCTCAGAATTACTACTTGGTATGACTACTTTCACAGAATTATATTCTAGACCCTGTGCCTTATGGATGGAAACTGCATAGGCAAGTTGGAAAGGAATAACCGAACGCATCTTTGCTGTTTCCAGACTTTGATCGTCACCTTCCTCCAAAGGTGCCGCATCGAAGTCATAGACCGTAAACCTAACTCGTGTGCTACTTTCGAAACTGTCTATGTATTCCAGTTCCGTTCCGGCACAATCTGCCATAGTTAGAATTCTTTCAGCATCTACAGTAAATGCAATTGATGTCTCGTTTTTTTCGATACATACAATCCTGCCTTTCAGATTGTTATATAGTTCAGGAAACCTTTTTGTATCTATAAACAAGATCGGATCTCCAGCCTTAAACCTCCACTCTTGCCAAATGACACAATCAGAATTGCTATTAGCATTTTGAAAGAAAGCATTCATGTTATTTAGGCCAAATTTCCCATCATAATTCAGACATAGAACGACCTCGTCGGGATCGGCTCTATTAAATATGCTTGGCCCCAAGTCTTCTGAAAAAGGCCCATCTATTACCAGCTTTTCTGTTATGAGTTCTTTCCGAGTCCTTACCTCGTCCCATAAGCTGAGTAGGTTTTCGTCTTCTGTACGCCATGTGCTTAACAGCTCTATCTGTGCTCCCGGAGCAGTTATAATGCCCTTTGCATAGAAAAACCAATTTCCAAACTCAATAGATTCAATCTGATGTATATCCCCGGCTAAAACCAGAAAAGCATTATCGGGAAGCTGACGTATGAATTGAAGCATGCTTCTGTTGTCGATGATGCTGCACTCATCTACAAAGACTATACTGAATTGTTCTGGCTTTTTCCTGTGAATATAGCTATCCAAGCTCATAAATTGATGATTCGGGCCAGGATTATCTATGCGTCTCTTCAAGTTTTGAAGCGCGGTATGCGTTTTTGCAAGGAACAGTTTGCTGTGTCCACCCATTAGATTGGAAATATAATTCATTAATGTCGTTTTACCTGTTCCCGCTGCACCATATATCATGAGTACTCTTGAATGAACAAATACCGTTTTCAGTGCATCTTCCTTTAGATTATCTCCAATGGCGTCCTTGTGCTGCTTCAAAAACAGATTGTTTAGGGATTGCTGTCCCTCATTTCCGATAGCGGATAATGCCTTTAGCTTTTGTAGAATCTGAATTGTTGTTGTTTCATATTCCTCAATATAGGCCAAACCATCTTCAATTTTGATTTGATACCCATTGCCCCGCTCCCACGGATCCAGGCTCTTGTTATAACTTTTTATTTGATCATCGGTTGCAATTTCTTCAGCGTCATAATAAAGCTCACCCGTTGAGTTGATTTTATTCCTGATGGTAAGATAGGGGCGTGCTATTTCTAACTTTTGATGGCCTGCCACACGCATTAGCTGAGACAGATGCATATGCTCACTTGTTCGTTTATTTGCCAGATTAGAAATATACGGATTTTTTTCAAACGGCACGCATCTGCTTGTAATATATAGCTCCGGGCACAATTGTTTTCCACTGCTATCGGGAAGAATTCCATCGATGGTCTCTTCCTGCATATTAAGGAGAAGATATCGTATAACATTTCTCCCGCGTTGCTGTGATTTCTCAGAATAAGTGTCCCTAATGAATACAAGTATATCCTTAAATGCGCAGGTATTCGTAGACCGATATATCTTTTCTATAATCTCTATAAACTGTAGTTCTTTAAAATCAATCAAATCAAGTAGCCCGCAGCCTGTTTGCGTTAGAAAGTTCATTAGCGCATCATATTCTCCGTGTCTAGAACTAACGCGAATGCTTTTCCCAAGTATTTTCCCCAGTTTGTTTAGGCAAGCGGGATCGATCGAGACCCTCCAATCTGTGATAATCATTACTGTGGTTTGTTGGTTCCACAACTCCATTTTTGCCTCTGCATACCCTATCTGCACAGAATAATCAGAGTTGAGGCTATGCTTTGAATACGCTGTAATTCGATTGTATTTTGTTGCATACTTACCGGCCAATTGCAATGTTATTTCGTAATAGCATTCTGTCCCAACAAAAAAGGGCGTACATTTTCGAACATAATAGCGCGAGGGTCGTACATTGTTTCGGCTTCTGCATACTGAGTCGACCGCTGCGGCGACCAACTCTTGATATTCTTTGTCGATCGGGTCAATATGGAGCGGAAATGCCTCAAGATTATGCAGAACATGGAGATGAAATACCTTTTTTAGCCAAGCCCTTATTTGCCATAAAAACTCGTAGTATTTCAATAACAGTCTCTCGCTTTGACCATCGTCCGGAATTCGGCGATCGATATATTTGAGGGCAAAAAGAAATGAACTCAGATATTTCGTTTCTTTGCTCATTAATGCGTATTCCCATGCTAACCGGAGATTAACGCTGTCATAGTTTCCTTTTTCAATAGCATTAAGATAAAGCGCTGCTCTGCAAAAATCCTCAAGCCTCGTCAATATCCGTTGAGAGACTTCATCGCGCGTTTCATTGTAGATATCCAGCCGGTCAATATGCTCACAGATATCTCTGTCGCACAACGCAATAATTCGGAAAATATCCTTTTGGCTGAACTCTCTCTTGTCGAGCTGCCTCATAAAAGAATGCTTGTCCGCTATCTTGCTGAGTTTGGAGCAAAAAGCATCAATGCTTTCATCCGTATCAAACAGCTCTTCTTCATCTGAGAACGAAATGGTACAACTCTCTTGATTGGCGTCTATGCCGCCAAGGAAGTCAGGGGACATATATTTCCAGAAAATTCGCTCTGAACCGCGAGTATCGCCATTGACAACAACGAACAAAATGCCCGGATCAGCTGACACTTCACCAAGGATCCATGCTGGAAACGCCAGGCTTTTGAGAGAATATTTGAAAGAAGCATCTTTTGGATCAGAACTGTGGGTTCCCTTTATTTGTACGAAAAAATTCTGCTTCGGATTACGGGATTTAGATGGATCAGGAACAAACTCAAATCGTCCATCGATATTTGGCCATTTATCGTTGGAGCTAAAGTCGGTGAAAATTCTGCCCTGTGACCGGAGAAAAGATCTGAGGGTATCAACTGCTGCAATGTCATCTGCTGACCGCTCAGTATGAGTTTTAATATGGTGTTCAAGGCGGCTTTTTGTCCATGTTGGCATTTGTTGTACCTCTATTCACACAGAAATAATGATTATACTTTAATTATATAATGTTTTTATCTGTAGGTCAAGGATAGTACGAACTAAACCAATACCACGAAGCATGCAAACTGTGTTGCTTTTGCAGAAGAAATTGACTATAATAAGCATGTACAAAGCATGCACACTTATCAGAAAGTTGGTCGAGTACGTTGAGTCATAGTCTTACAATTCATAATTTTGGCCCGATTAAGGATTGCCAATGCAAGATAGATCAATTCACAATTTTTACGGGCCCCCAATCTTCTGGGAAAAGTACAGTCGCAAAGGCTATCTTTTTCTTTCGGACGATTAAGACAGACATTTTAGAACTCTTAAAGCAAGGAAGCCCCAAAATCATTACAGACTCCAACACCGCGACATGGAACTATGCGATTCAGCAGCGCCTGCGCAATAAGTTTCTGGAGCTTTTCGGAACTTCATGGATTATGCCAGAGGATATGCGGCTAGAGTATCGCTATTCTGATCGCGCGAACATCAAAGTATATCTTGAGTCTGGCTATGATGATCGAAATTTTGTTCGTTTCGCGTTTAGTCAGGATATTCTGGATTATATCTCCGAACTGGAGAATCGCAGCTTCCTAAATATGATGCCTGGCCAATTGCAGACGGAAGAAAAGCAACTGTGCAAACTGTTTGATGATCCTTATGAAACTGTTTTTATTCCCGCCGGTCGGAATCTGATCACCCTGCTAAGCACACAGTTGAACTATATTTTTACCTCGCTGGAAGGAAGTCAACTTCGCAACATTGACTTTATTACAAAGCGGTACATTGAACTGATTCTAAAATTGAAACCACTTTTTTCAGATGGGATTAAAGGCTTAATGAAGGCAGCAGCGGACCAGCCGGATCAGTTGAAAAAAATAAAGCCGAACAAGGCGGCAATCAACCGGTTAATTGCGCGGTCAGAGAAAATCCTGCGCGGCTATTATCGCTATGTTGAAGGAGAAGAGAGAGTCTATCTGGATTCAAAAAAATATATAAAGATCAACTTTTCCTCTTCCGGCCAGCAGGAGATCGTCTGGGTCATCAATTTACTGTTCTACTATCTGTTTGAAAACAAACGGGTATTCCTGATTATTGAGGAGCCGGAGTCTCACCTTTTCCCTGATTCTCAGCAAAGCATCGGAGAACTGTTGTCCCTTTTTGCGACATGCAAAAATCAGGTCCTCGTTACTACACACAGCCCATATTTGCTGGGTACTTTCAATTATCTTCTTCTGGCGTCGCAGGCAGGTTCGTTCGCGGCAGAGACGGCAAAGGATCAAGTTGATAAAGGCTATTGGCTTCCGGCAGATAAGGCAGCCGCTTACTTTATCCATGATGGCGAAATGAATCCTGCTATGGATGTGGAGGATAATATCAGCCTGATCAAAAATGAGTTGATCGACGGCGCGTCCAGAGAAATCAACGGCAAGAGCGAAGCATTGCTTGAACTCCTGTACCGGGAGGCTGCCGATGAACATCAATGACTATACTCCACGTAGGAGCGGGACTTATGCAGAATTCGTCTCAAGCGAGAATGGCTGTAAGCATATCGGGCGAAATGTTTCCGGACACGAAATACGGCAGTTTAAGATCGACGGCGAAGTAATTGCGAAGAATTCAGGGTCGGCCCGCTGCGATTACCTTCTATTAAACGATGATGCAAAAAGCGCCTATTACATTGAGTTAAAAGGATCAGATTTGGAAAAAGCAATTCAGCAGATAGAGTCCACCGTTCAGTTGTTTCAAACTTCTTTGCCCGATTATACCCCATACAGGCGAATTATCTACTTTTCGGGTACAACGGATATCAGGGGAAGCGCTGTACAGCGTTGGAAAGCAAAGCATCGCACGGCAGTAATAAAGCTGAGAGTTTTATCAGAGGCAATATCGTAAAACGGCGACAGCAATGTACTATTGCATACATTGCTGTCGCCGTTTGCCTATCAATTGAGATGGGGGCTAGTAGGCAAGCACTTATAGTCGGTCATTCTCTGTGCTGTCTCATTTGTGATATTGACAAGAAGCCTTATATACAATATAATTTTTATTGATAATTTTTATTATATTCAACGGAGGCTAACATAATGTCAGAAAAAACTACAAGTCGAGATCTGATTAGCGGGAAAAAGGAGAAAACCGTTCAAACGAAGCAACTCTTAATACAAGGACACTTGCTCCGGTGGGAGGGCGTGATAATCCAAATCAGCAATATCTCGCTAATCACAAGCACAAATCTCAATCCTCCCAGGTTCCCGGTATGGGCGGTTATCGCAATAATTGCAGGAATAGCTCTGTTAGACCCAATTTGGTATGTAGGACTTATAGCTTTGGCAGTTGGGGGATATGCGATCTACTCATGGTATTCAGAATATGAACAGGCAAAAAGCCATAAGTATTTGAATATCCTTTTAAACTCAGGTTTCAGCTATTCTATTCTTTTCTCAAATGAAGATTTCCTTGATGAGGTAATGCGTGTATTTGCTAACATCTTTGAGGATGGAGTTGGAGCAAATACAAACTACTATATCGATATCAAGAATAGTACAATTTCTAATGGTTCAAGTGTGGTCAGAAACACAATGAAATAAGAGGTGCTTATGCAAGATTACTATAATATTAATGTAGAAGGTTCGCATTTTGATCATGGCAGTTGTGTCGTTTATAACGATTATGGACAAGCGGCCTCGGACCAAGTGCTTCTTGCAGAAATCAATAGTACTATTGAAAGAATAGAAAAGACGGAGCCGCTTATTGCAAAAGCGCTTAATGAATTGCAACATGCTATTGAGGAACAGAATAAGCCGAAGATTTCCACTTTAATAAAAGAACTCACTACCGGTACGGTTGCATCTATTATAGCAAATTATGCTAGCGCTGCGTTAAAAACTTTTCTGGGAATATAAAACACTCATCGAGGCTGAGGGAAAACTCAGACACGGATAAAGAGTTTCCTTGCAACTTGATTTTCATTGGAGGCAAATTTCGACTGTTCAATCGCTTTAGCTAGTATGAGTCCGACCCTCGGACTCATACTACCTGGCGACAAATTAGGTATAATCACGACGCCGAGTCGGGATTCTATTATCTACAGAGCAGGTACTATGATCCCAAAATATGCAGATTCATCAGCGCGGACGATCCTTCCCTGCTGGGGGCAGACGGCGAATTCATCAGCTACAACCTCTTC